>JACCDL011098912.1_pt1 | contig 23514 bp, 18 predicted proteins | sample 7441931 | NCBI WGS metagenome assembly JACCDL01 (sample SAMN15323437, study PRJNA562643) | freshwater metagenome | isolation source: river surface water | place: USA:Blue River Watershed | collected 2017-08-16 | reverse complement strand
GTGAAGCCGTACTACCTCCATAAACGGGACTTGAAGTTGCTGAACTTGGTGTTATTAGTAGAGATGAATTACAATTCGTCATTTCAATAGCATCCAATACCCCGTCATTATCATCATCTAAATCTATGGAGTTAATAATTCCATCTCCATCAAAGTCATCAGAAGCAAGCATGCCTCCTATACTTTGAGCATGTGATAGAACAACTATAAATTGAAAAAAGAAAACTATAATTAAAGTACTAAAACTACGCGTACTAAAGAGGCTTTTATATGACATCTAGATGGGATTTTGAAACGTACAAAAGTCCCTTTTATTGCCTGAATTACCCTTAGAATTAAGTCTATAAACAACTCAAAAACAGTACTATTTTAAGCAATTATGTATCTTAAAATGATAAGAAAAATAAATTGATAGAATTTATTCTACTAGATCTTGGTTTTGAATTTTAAAGAAACTAAAGTACCCTTGTTTTCTTTACTTGTAATTTGTAATTCTGCTTGCATTAATTTAACCAAATGTCTAATGATTTGATACCCAATCCCATTCCCTTTTTTATACTTAGGTAATAATTCAACTTGATCTCTGCTATGACCAGATAATAAATAATGCACCATGGAATCACTCATGCCTTCACCTGAATCCTCAATTAAAATTGTACATTCTGTAGTTGTTTGATAATAAGATACTGCTATAAAACCATTTTTTGTAGACTTAATTGCATTTACTATGATATTATACAATATCACTCTCAAAGCATCAGGCCAATTGGCAATTTCTGTATCTAATGGTATTTTGTTTTCAATCTTGATTTTGTCATTCAATCTAAATGGTGCTACAAATTCTAATAACCCTTGAACAAATTGATGCAAATCAATTGTTTGTCGATTGGGCAACTCATTGATGTTTTCAAATTTCACCCAATTCAACATATTTGAAGTTAAGTATTCTAATTCTTTGGAAGTTCTTGCAATTTGATCAATTGAATGTTTTAAACCAGCTTCTTCGATTTGCTCAGCAGTATTTTTTGCTGTGATGTGTAAATACTTTAAGGGTGTTAAAATATCATGGTTCATGATGGCAATCACATGATCCTTCGCTTGGTTTCTTTTTTGTAAATAATCATTGATTTCATTCAATGAAGCTGTTTTAACTGCTACTTCCGACTCAAGCATTTTTTGTCTTCTTTGATAGATCAATGTTTTGAATCTAATGTATAATAATACTAAACCAATCATCCCAAATATATAGACTATATACATCCATGGGTTTAAATACCAAGGATAACCAATATTGAAATCATATACTTTGGTAATCCATTGCTTATTGATGGTATTTCTGATTCTAACAGTTAACGCATGTTTCCCGAGGCCTGGATTGGATATTTGAATATTTGAGTTTTTCACCCCAATCCTACTCCATGATCCATTATCAATTTTATATTCAAACATGATATTCTCTTGTGATAACATACCTGAAATACCAAATTGAAATTCAATATTTTTTGTTTTTGGAGAAAGCTCCTCTTTTAAAATGGAATTATTTGAAAGATTATTATCAATTAAAATTTTATCGAGGAATAGATTTGGCTTAATACTAATTTCCTTAATATCATTTGGATTAAATTGAATAAGTCCATCAATTCCTGGAAATGAGAAATAACCATTAGGTAATTGAATCACACAAGGCGTACAGCCACCATTCATTTCAAGTACATCAATGCCTTCTAATTTGCCAAAATATTGAAATGAAATATTTCCAGGTCCAAATTCCCAAAAATCAATTAAAGATTTTGCCGGTGACATAAACAGTCCTTTATTGGTACTTGCCCATATCCTATTTTGATCGTCCTTTATGAAACAATGAGTATAGCTTAAGTATTTATTTTGATCAAATGGCATTTTTTTAATGATATCCCCTTTCATCATATAAATACCTCCACCGTAGGTGCCAATTAAAAAATAGCCATCTAAATTATAGATTGCTCTAAAATTTGCGCCATTTTTATCTCTAAAAATTCTTTTAATTGAATTAGTCGAAATTCGATACTTATATAATCCATCTGTTGTGGCAAGAAGTAGTTCATCTGTATTAAATTGTACAACTTGATGAACAATAAATCCAATAGGTATAGATTTGTACTTCAAAATACGCCTCCAATTGTCATCATTGTCTTTTTTATACACACCCATCTCAGAAAAACCATACAAAGCACCATTAAATGATCCAAATGAGATTCTTCCTTCAACAATCTCTTTAGTTATTTTCTTAACGCGTTGCAACTTCAAATCGTATTCAATTATACCATCCGAATTTGAATAATAAAAAATACTATCCTTACTTGTAAAAGTATTAGTAGACGAAGGCCTATAAAAAATATTTGGTGCAGTTATAATGGATTTACCAAATTTTTGTCCGCTATTAATTTGGATATTACCATTGGACAATAAAACTTGCGCATAGGCTGCCGAACTTGTTCCATCCATTGCTGTTGTATGTAAAACCCGACTAAAATAACTAGGATGTCCAATTAGCAAGCCTCTATTGTCTGTGCCTAAAAATATCGAATTAGTCACCTTATCCAGTTTCAAAAATCGAATGTCTTCTGTTACAGGTATTTGATTTGAAATAAGCTTAACTATAATTTGACCAAGAAAATAATTAATTGAATAAAGAGAATTGTGATTAAGCAAATAAATGTCATCTTTTCCATTTCTGAATATCTTGATACTTTTTTTGCTATTAATAAAAGGGACTAATGCCTTATTAATTTTAAATTCAAATTTAGTTTCGAAATTATCATTAACTTCTAAGACAAGTCCATTCTTCTGCAAAAAGAATAATTTATTGTTAATTACAAAAAACTGCTCTCCATTGAAAAATTTATTGACAATCTTAAAATTTTTACCAGGTAAAACCCGAAAAAGATTAATTTCATCAAAATTTTCAGATAAAAAATATAAACTATTATTTATTTGAAAATCATTATAAGTTATCCCAATATTTTTGCTAGCGTTTTGTATGATTTGACTAGGTAAATTATACTTATACCTCAGGTAGGTATCATAAAAATTTAATGTACTATTCCTTGGGTCAATAACAGGTAAATTCTGATCAATATAAAAAACAGACTCATCGAGAAATCTTCCAAAAATAGTGCCATCCACTTTTTTATCTAAAGAGGCAATGCGACCATTCAACTTAGAAGTATTGTTTAAATCACCAAAAGTTTGAAAACTAGTTCCATTGTATCTTACAATTCCAGACTCAGTAGCTACCCATAGAAATCTATTCACTTCATCAAATTCGATCCCCTTGATTGTATTTGCCGGTAAGCCTGATTCTGAATTGATACGTTCAAAAGTATAATTTTGTTGCGCCTTTGACCATATTGAACACACCAATATTATAACACAAAAAAGTGCTTTATAAAAATATCTAATAGCTAATTTGATGCACATGCGCCAATTGTAACAAATGAGTGAATGATTCTGCTTTTACTTTTTCAAATATATTAGATTTAATGGTAGAAACAGTATTCATCTTTAGACCTAAAGAAGCTGCAATTTCTTTTGTTCTATGTCCATTTAATAAATAATGGAGGATTTCTAACTCTCTAACTGCTAATGTTGAAAAGGGATTGATGGTTTCGTCAAGCTTCTTTTTTATTTGTAAAGGTTGGTTCTTTACAAAAAGTTCTAATTGATAATGAATTTCAGTTTCAGATGCACCCTTGTGCAAATAGGAATGTATTTTGAATTTACTAGCTATTTTCCCATAGACTTCAACTGGTTGCATAGAATGTACAAGTATGGACAAATTGGGTTGAGTGGTATTAATATGCTCTATCAATTCTAAAGAATTGCCGTCTGGCATGATAATATCTAAAACCAAATGAGTATATACTTTATTGGCAAGCGCTTCTTTTAATTCTTCTATATTACTTACACTATCTACATGTTTCGCCCCCATTCTATTTAAGATCGCCGTCAATCCCATTTTCACAATACTGTGGTCGTCTGCAATTAATATACTTGGTTCCATATCAGTTTTTAAAATTTCTAAATGATTGTATTAATATTTTTCTCAATGTATTGGTACTCATTTTTTTTGCTATTAATACACCGTCTTTATCTATTAAATAAAATAAAGGATTAGTAAAAGCATCATACGCTTTTCTTAATGAAAGATTTTCATTATTACCTGACATAATCACATGCGTATATTGGAGATCTAATTTATTTTTATTGATAAAATCCTTCCAAACTATTTTTTCAATATTGGGTTCATTACAAACCGCATATTTCCCGATTCTAACCAATAAATCTCTTTCAAGTACCTTGATCACACTATCCATTTTAGGGAGCTCTACTTTGCAATGTTCACAATTTGGATCAAAGAATATAAGTACTGTATAGTTGTATTTTTTTGCAACCGTATGTAAACTAATTTTGTTTCCTGCCGTATCTTCTAAATTTAGATCCAGCGCAGTGTCATTTAATTTTTGAGATTGAATTTGATTCAATTCGGCAATGAATGCATCTTGACTTTTTTTATCTAAAAATGCGCAACTATTATTCTTGATATATTTATTGATAAGATAAGCGTAGCCTTCCGTATTGTTTTGCACATCTCTATTTTTAAAAACCTTTGTAAAATAGTCAAAAACAAAAGGATAGGCTTTATTAGTACAAAGTAAATTGCTGAACACCTTATCCAATCCTTGTTGTAAAGAATCAGATTCTAATGGATAATAGGATAAGTATTCTACAATAATTTGTCTCATTATTGGTGTAAAGAATAATTTAGGTTCGTTTAATTCAAATTGATTTAGAAATTGAGCCCTTCCTTCATAGTCTCTTTTACTAGGTATGGTTCTGTCTAATGCATTTAAGGTGGCATAATAAATATACAAGGCATCCTTCTTTTTAAAACGCTTTAATGCATTCGTTCTAAAGGCAACTAAAGAATCTGTTTTAACTTTAAAATAAGCTGCTTTCTGAATTTGATTGAACTTCTTACCCGATTTTAAAGCTACTGCATAACTGCTGTCGTAATGAGACAAAGCTTTTTCAAGCTTTTGGTAATTCAAGAATGAATTATTCTTAGCTGTATTAATGGTAGCAGTTTGTAAATAATCATTTCCAGAAATGGACAATCTGACTGTATCTTGATCTTCCAATATCAATTGCAGCTTTTGTTTTGTTTTTGGGAAATATATAAAATAGATACCTCCTACAATCGACTTTGTATTCTTGATTGTAATAGAGGACTTAAACAACTTAATGGTATCCTTTGGTATATAATTTTTATCATCAAATAAACTCGCCCTTAAATAGGCAATGGAGTCTATCGTATTGGAAGCATTGATTTTCAATACATATTGAGCAATCCCTTTAGAAGAAAGGAATAATAGTAACCCTATAAAAAGCAACCTTTTAAATGTCGTTTTCATACTGCTAAGCTAACAATGAATCCATAAAGATTAAATCAAATAGATTTAATTCTATAATAATCACATAAAAAGCCAATAAATCTAACTTATGTAATTGAAAATATATACTAATTTTAATACACAATCACCAAACAGCGCTTAAATCGCATGTTTACAATTACTGAAAATGTAAAAGACAGCATACTGGAAATTCAGTTTTCTAGTCATGGTAGGGATAACAAATTTTATCAAATTATTTGCAGTAAAGGCAATGTTTTACAACAAGGTAAAATAACAGGATTTACACAACGTACCTGTTTATTTGTAGGGGATTTAAAAAAAGGTACCTACACCTTTAAATTGGATGAAACAGAAATAAAAACATTTCATATTCTATAAACAGTTTAATTTCTAGAATTTTACAATTAATCCACTTTCACTTTCATAATTAATTTCCTAATTCTCCCTTCTCCTATCATGGGTGCATGCACATCATTTGGGAAATAGATACCAAATTGCCCAGGATGTAATTTGAAAAAATGATCCGGTGCATCTTCATAAAATAAAACATCTTTGTCTTTATTGTATTCGCCTCTTGGCTCAACGCATGTTGATCTTGATTTCCATCCCACCGTTTCAACACCATTAAAACATACCTGTATATCGATATAAGTATTGTGACATTCAAAATCAGCACAAGACTCAGTCATACTTACCGCTTGCTCATCTGCAAGAATGGCAATCAAATTTTTACCATCAATTTCTTTTTTGCCCACAGGCATGTTTTCAAATTTAGTATTTAAGATATAGTCAAAGGCTGTAGCGAATCGAGGATGCACTGTTACATATTTATTCAATTCTGAGAGTTCGTCTAAAATCATTATTTTATTTGTTTAAAATTTGAAACATTCTGTGCATTGGGCGCCGGATTAGTTCTATTTATCGATTGCTTTGCAAGCTCTCCTCAATCTTTTCTACCACTAATAAATCTTCCACATCAATATTCATAGGCAACTGCCCCACTTTGACAATCGCACGCTTTCCTTTAAAACCAATGACTTCCCCTACTTGATAATTCTTTTTCAACTTAACAGTGGAGCCCACTTCAATTGGCGCAGCAGATTCTTTATATTGTTTGTCTACTTTTTTTGCCAACTTGTTAATCACAATAGCGTCGTTCTTTTTAAAGAGCAAATTGTACAGGGTCTTCATGACTTCCTCCTTCTTGTCCGACTTTTTATAATCTAAAGCGATTTGCTTCAAATTACGTTCCATCTCTTTTAGGTAGGTGAACTTCTCTTCTGCAATCCTATTTTGTTCTTTTAGAAGTGCTACTTGCTGCAAATGCTTCTCTTTATTCAATGTTTTATTCAACTCTAACTTAAGTGCATCATTTTCTTTTAGCAACTTATGTAGCTCTTTACGTTCTTTTTGAACTAATTGTAAATCCTGTTCTGTTCTATTCAATAATTTATCCAACTCAAAATGGTGTGTATCCACCAATTTTCTCGCTCGATTAATTAAATGAGTTGGCAATCCAATTCTTTCTGCAATCGCAAAAGTATAAGAGCTTCCAGGCTTACCAATTACCAACTGATACAAGGGCTCTAACTTGACTTCATCAAATTGCATGGCACCATTCACAATGCCTTTATTATGATTGGCCATTACTTTCAAATTCAAGTAATGTGTTGTAACAATACCTTGTGCATGTTTATGCGATAACTCTTCTAAAATAACTTCTGCAAATGCACCTCCTAAATGTGGATCTGATCCACTTCCTAATTCATCAATAAAAAACAAGGTCTTCCCATTGGCGTTTTCAATAAAGTACTTCATATGCGTCAAGTGACTGCTATAGGTACTTAATTCAAATGCCAAATTCTGAGTATCGCCTAATTGAATAAATAATTGTTTGTAAATGCCCATTTGAGAATCTGGATGCACAGGCACTAATAAACCCGATTGCAACATCACTTGATTCAAACCCAATGTTTTCATAGAGACCGTCTTACCTCCTGCATTGGGTCCACTGATGATTAAAATCCTTGCCTCATCATCTAATTCTAAATTAACTGGTATTGTTTTTTTACCAGAGGCCTTATTGTACATATACAATAAAGGATGGTAAGCTTGAATTAAATGCGATGTGGCTTTGTTTTCTACCATTGGTAAATGTGCATTCATGTCTATTGCCAATAATGCCTTCGCCTTGATAAAATCGTATTCACCCACCATCTGTAAATAGCCCATCAACAAACTTGAATAAGGAGCGAGTTGTGTTGTTAATTGTCTCAACACTCTCTGAACTTCCTTTGTTTCATCCTGCTCTAGACTAAATAATTCATTATTGAGTTCAATGGTTTCCTCGGGTTCGATGAAAGCTGTTTTACGACTATCACTTTCTCCATGTAAGAAACCTTTAACCTGTCTTTTATATTCAGAGAAAACAGCCACCACACGACGGCCATTGCTAAAGCTTTCGTCGATATCTGCGGTGTACCCAGATTTTGCTAAACGTCCTAATACTTTTTCAAAAATGCGTCTAAGTTCTTGGCGCTTTTTATACAACTGTGCGCGAATTTTCGCTAGATCCTCAGAGGCATTGTCCTTAACCAACCCTCTGTCGTCAATAATTTCATCAATTGACTCAATGATTGTTTTCTCAAAATAACTTGCTGCAATCACTTCATGTAAATGACTATAAGCCGCTATGCGTTCTGTATCAAACCATTTAAAAATTTGACCCACATGGTCCACCAATCTTCTGACCAATAACCATTGTTCTCCAGTTAATTGAGCACCAGGGATACCTAAAAGCTTTACATCCTTCCTGATATCTATAATGAAGTCACTTGGAAAATACTGATTGGCTTGTTTTATGAACTGGTATTCCTGCGTTTGCTTTAAAGCCGTTTGGATATACTTTAAATGGGTATGAATGCGCATCGCTTCCACCTGCTCCTTTCCAATGGTGGATTGACAGTAATTCAACAAAATGGTCTTGATCTTGTCAAATTCTAATTGGGATAGGGCATTTTCTGGGTATACTCGCATGGGCTAATGGGCACAAATTTACTTAAATAAACATTAATACCCTTAGAACAAATTGAGCTATGATTTGTTGTATTATCAAGTAATCTCTTTTTATGAAAACAATCAAACAGTGTGCCCTTCTTATGTGCAGCGTTATATCCTTCTACGCATGTGCTCAATCTCCTAAAAAACAAGTAAAACAGCAAAAAATCAATATGGAAAATACACAAACAATTACTTTAGGATCAGGCTGCTTTTGGTGTACCGAAGCCGTTTATCAACGTTTAGAGGGCGTGGTGAAAGTAACCAGTGGCTATAGTGGTGGCCATGTAGAGAACCCAACTTATGAGCAGGTTTGTGACAAGACTACTGGTCATGCAGAAGTATGTCAAATCGTTTATGACACGACTAAAATCAGTTTGGACGATATTTTATCCGTTTTCTGGAAAACACATGACCCAACCACACCAAATCAACAAGGCAATGACGTTGGCCCTCAATATCGATCTGCTGTCTTTTATCATAACGACTATCAAAAGGAACTTGCATTAAAATATATTAAGGAATTAGATGCTAGCAAAGCTTGGGATAAACCTATCATCACCGAAGTAACCGCGTTCTCAAAGTTTTATTCCGCAGAATCCTACCATCAGAATTATTATAACAACAATACCAATCAAGGTTATTGTCGTTATGTGATTGGTCCTAAATTGGAGAAATTTGAAAAAGTATTTAAGGATAAACTGAAAAAAGACGAAGAATAGCACCTACACCAAAAGTTAAACTGACAAACAGTTAATTGACTTAGCAAATTTGAGTATTATATTTTAACTTAGGGATTCAATTATTTGAATCCCTAATCTTTTTATATGAAAAAAATCCTTTACTTAGTAACCCTTTCATTCCTATCTGGTACTATTATCGCACAACCTTTAGTGAATGAAACAGACGTTTTAAGAGGTAGTTTAAATGAAAATAGAGATTGGTTTGATATCAAAAAATATGTAATTGATGTAACGCCCAATTATGAGTCCAAATCAATAGTTGGTGTGGTGAGTTGGAAAGCATTGGCTGTAAAACCATCCAAAAAAATCCAAATCGATTTACAAGTTCCAATGGTGATTGATAGTATCTTATTATGGCCTAATCTCAATGATAGCCTTACACCTATTCGTTTACAATTTTCTAGATCCAATAATATTGCCCTTGCTCAAATTGATAAAACAATTCCAAAAGGGCAGCAATTTGGCTTAACCATATTTTACCACGGTGTTCCTAAAGAAGCCACAAGACCACCTTGGGATGGTGGATGGATTTGGAAAAAAGATAGCAATGGTCAACCATGGATGTCTGTTGCTTGTCAAGGTTTAGGTGCTTCAGTTTGGTACCCTTGTAAAGACCATCAATCTGATGAACCAGAAGAAGGTGCCGTACTTTCTATGCAAGTTCCAAAAGATAAAAACCTCATTGCAATTGGGAATGGCCGAAGAATCCCTGAACAAAAATGGAGTCCAAATAATGCGTACAATAAATTCTCATGGCAGGTAACCAACCCAATTAACAATTACAATATCATACCATATATTGGAGATTACGTTGGTTGGAAGGAAACTTATAAAGGTTTGAAAGGTAAATTAGATGTAAGCTATTGGGTGTTAAGAGCCGACTCAGCAAAAGCAGTTGAACAGTTTCAACAAGTGCCTAAAATGTTAGAAGCATTTGAATATTGGTTTGGGCCTTATCCATTTTATGAAGATGGTTTTCAATTGGTTCAAAGTCCTCATTTAGGTATGGAACACCAATCTGCAATTGCTTATGGCAATAAATTCATGAATGGCTATTTAGGACGAGATTTATCTGGTTCAGGCTGGGGTTTGAAATGGGATTTTATTATTGTACATGAGAGTGGCCATGAATGGTTTGCAAATAATATTACCACAAAAGATATTGCTGATATGTGGGTACACGAAGGCTTCACCAATTATTCTGAAACCTTATTCACGGAATATTTTTATGGTAAAAAAGCGGGTGATGAATACAATTACGGCATCCGTAAAAATATACAAAATGATATTCCTATTATTGGTACATATGGGGTAAACCAGGAAGGCAGTGGTGATATGTATTCAAAAGGATCTTCTTTATTACATACCATCAGACATGCAATAAACAATGATAGTTTATTCAGAAGTATTTTAATGGGATTGAACAAACAGTTTTACCACCAAACCGTAACAACACAAGAAGTTGAAAATTATATTTCTGCAAGAGCTGGTTTTGGTTTTCAAAAAGTATTTGATCAGTATTTAAGAACCATTCAAATTCCTGTATTGAATTATAGCTATAACGAAAAGGAAAAAATATTTACTTACGAATACAAGGACTGTGTGACTGGATTTAATTTACCCTTACACTTTAGTTATTTAGGAAAAAATTACAGCTTCATGCCCTTGGATTATCAACCACAACAACGCTTAATTCAAGAGCCTAATTTTAACTTACAAGATTTTGTAAAAACAATCGAAAGTCAATATTATATTCGATTAGCTCAAGTGAAATAAAATTGACGAAGGAGTTATTAATGAAATACTATTTAAATTATTGTTTCAATACTCTACCTAAACTATACAAACGTTTTTGCCAATAGGGCTCTGACAAATCACTGATGGTTACCCCCTGACTAGTACTAGCGTGGGCAAATTTATTGTTGGTCATATAAATACCAACATGTGAAATAGAACGACTGCCATCTGTTTTAAAGAAGATCAAATCCCCTTCCTTTAAATCTGACCAATCAATTTTTTCACTTTGCTCATATTGTTCAGCAGCAGTTCTCTGTAAATTGGTATTGTAAATAGCGTTCATCACATCTAATGTGAAATAAGAACAATCCACCCCTCTTTTACTATTCCCACCCAATACATAAGGTGTTCCCCACCATTCATCGATCTTTTGTAGTAAAGGAATGTTTTGAATTTCCTCTACCGCAATATCCATCTGAATGGAATACTTTAATTGTAACCAATTGGCTTTTTCAACATCGGTTAAATTATCTGGCATTTTGTCTTTCCTAGTTGGAGATGCGGATACAGGTTCAGCGTCCAAAGCATCAGAAGCTTTTTTTAGATAAACTTTCCCTGGCTTCACCGAAATATTGTCTAAAAATTCAATGGTTTCATCCGCGGGTTCAGCAACTGCCGAAACAGCTGGAAGGCTTCGCTTGGGTTTAAATTTAATTTGACGCGCCTTTGCTTGTACATTTTGCTTCAAATTCGTTAAACTAGTACAGCTTGACATGGTCAAACTGCCTATAAATAGTCCAAGTATTAAAAAATTGCCTTTTTGCATCAATGGCAAGATAAGTCAAGAACCTTAAAATTGGCTCAAAATGGTTTTTTTTAACCCTTTTTTGTGGAAAATTAAGCCTGCCCAAGCCCTGCTTTTTTACGATATTTGTGCCTTATCCCTATATCCAAAATGCCCAAATTTTCCCATTTACACGTTCATACCCAATATTCACTTTTAGATGGCGCTGCATCCATTGACGGTCTTTATAAAAAAGCAATCAAAGACGAGATGCCTGCCCTCGCAATTACCGATCACGGTAATATGTTTGGCGCATTCAACTTCGTGAGCCAGGCATGGAAAAATACCAAAGTGGTTGGTAAAGACGCAAATGGAAAAGACATTTTAGCCCCTACAGTGAAGCCCATTGTTGGATGCGAATTTTATGTGGTGAAGGATAGACATGTTAAACAATTTACAAAAGAAAATAAGGACGACCGTTTTCACCAAGTGCTTTTAGCGAAGAACGCAGTGGGTTATCAGAATTTGATAAAGCTTACTTCTTTAGGGTATATCGAGGGGATGTATAGTAAGTACCCAAGAATAGATAAAGAGTTGATTAAAAAATACCACGAAGGAATTATTGCAACTACATGTTGTATTGGTGCCCACGTACCTCAAGCTATTTTAAGAGACGGAGAAGAAGCTGCAGAAAAAGAATTTAAATGGTGGTTAGATTTATTTGGAGAAGATTATTATATCGAAATTCAAAGACATCAAATTCCAGAACAAGAAATCATCAACAATACTTTACTTAAGTTTTCTAAGAAACATAAGGTAGATGTGATCGCGACCAATGATAGTCATTATATCAATGAAGATGATGCCAATGCACATGATATCTTGTTATGTATTAATACAGGTGAAAAACAATCCACTCCAGGATTTGATGATTTTGTAAACGATGAATTACAAATAAAAAATAGAAGATTCAAGTTTCCGAATAACGAGTTTTATTTCAAGACACAATCCGAAATGATTGAGTTATTCAGCGACATCCCTGAATCAATTGATAATACCAATGCGATTGTAGATAAAGTGGAAGTCTTAAATTTAAAGAAGGACATCCTCCTACCCGCTTTCCCCATTCCAAAAAGTTTTCAGATTCACAAAGACGCCAACATGAATCAGTGGGAGTTCTTAAAACATATTACTTGGGAAGGCGCGCATAAAAGATATGATACGATCACTGCAGAGATACAAGAACGAATAGACTTTGAATTGTTCACTATACAAACTATGGGATTTGCAGGTTACTTCTTGATTGTAAGTGACTTCATTAAAGCGGGTCGTGAAATGGATGTATTTGTGGGCCCTGGTCGTGGATCTGCAGCAGGATCTGTGGTAGCCTATTGTATTGGCATCACCAATATTGACCCTATCAAATATCAATTACTATTTGAGCGTTTCTTAAACCCAGATCGTAAGAGCATGCCCGATATTGATACGGACTTCGATGATGAAGGCCGTCAGAAAGTAATTGATTATGTCGTTGAAAAATATGGCAAGGAACAGGTAGCACAGATTATTACTTATGGTACGATGGCAGCTAAGAGTAGTATTAAAGATGTAGCGCGTGTAATGGATCTTCCATTATCAGAATCGAATTTGTTAGCAAAGCTTGTTCCAGATAAACCAGGTACAGAATTAAACCGTTGCTTACACGCACCAATAACAGTTAAAGAAGGAGAAAAGTCTTTAGCCGAAAAAGAAGGTTATCAGTCAGATGATATTGACAACATTAAAAAGCTAAGAGAAATTTATGCTGGCAACGATTTAAGAGCTGCAGTATTACATGAAGCGGAACGTTTAGAAGGCTCTATTCGCAACACTGGAATCCATGCTGCAGGTATCATTATTGCTCCTAGTGATTTGACAGAAATCATGCCTGTTGCCACAGCTAAGGATTCTGATTTATGGGTGACACAAATTGAAGGTTCTGTCATTGAAGAAGCCGGAGTAATTAAAATGGACTTCTTGGGTTTAAAGACCCTCTCCATTTTGAAAACTGCTTTGCAGTTAATCAAACAAAATCATGGGGTTACAATTGATTTAGATTCAATACCATTAGACGACGAGGCAACTTTTCATTTATACCAACGCGGCGAAACCAATGCCACATTCCAATTTGAGAGCGTGGGTATGCAAAAATATTTACGCGAACTTAAGCCGGATAAATTTGCCGACTTAATTGCAATGAACGCCCTTTACCGACCAGGTCCGATTGCTTATATCCCCAACTTTATTGAACGTAAGCATGGTCGTGAAGCCATCCAATATGACTTGCCTATTATGGAGGAGATATTGGCCGACACTTATGGTATCACTGTATACCAAGAGCAAGTAATGCTACTCAGTCAAAAAATTGGTGGTTTTACCAAAGGGGACGCCGATGTGTTGCGAAAAGCAATGGGTAAGAAACAAAAGTCGGTATTGGATAAGATGAAAGCGCAGTTTGTGGAAGGTGCAATGAAGAATGGTCATCCAGAAAAAACTTTGGATAAAATTTGGACAGACTGGGAAGCTTTCGCCCAATATGCATTCAACAAATCGCATTCAACTTGTTATGCTTATGTAGCTTATCAAACAGCTTATTTAAAAGCACATTATCCAGGAGAATATATGTCTGCAGTGTTGAACCATGCAGGTAGCATTGATAAAATCACCTTCTTTATGGAAGAGTGTAAACGTATGGGGATTAAAGTACTTGGACCAGACATCAATGAATCTTTACAAGGTTTCTCAGTAAATAAAAATGGAGAAATCCGTTTTGGTCTTGGTGGATTAAAAGGTGTAGGTGAAGCCGCAATTGATGCAATCATTTTAGAGCGAAATAAAGGAGGTCATTTTGAAAACATGATTGATTTTATCAAACGTGTTTTATCTAGGGCCGTAAATAAAAAATCATTAGAAAGTTTAGCTTACTCTGGCACATTTGATTGTTTCCCCGAATACCATCGCGCGCAATATTTTAATACGGGTGATGGTGATAGAACAAATGGCATGGAAAAACTAATTGCATATGCGCAAGCGATTCAATCAATGACCACAGGCTCAACGAATACACTTTTTGGCGACTTACCTTCTGCCATGCAAGTTCCCATTCCAAAATTAGCTGCTTGTGAGGAATGGACTTTAACGGAAAAATTAGACCACGAAAAAGATATCACAGGTATGTTCATGAGTGGACATCCCCTAGACCATTTTAATTTTGAGTTAAGGCATTACGCTTTCACTCCTATCAACGAATACAATGAGGTTAAAGACAACCTGATTAATTTCCCAAACAACTTAGGCAAGAACTTTAAGTTAGCTGGTTTAGTGACCGAGGTCCAACATAGAATAACCAAAACAGGTAAAAACTTTGGCTCTTTTGCGATTGAAGATTTTACAGGTAAAACAGATTTTATTTTATGGAGTGAGGACTACGTAAAATTTCAGAACTATTTAGAAGTGGGACAAAAGGTTTGTATCAATGGTTCATTCAGGAACAGGTTCAATCAACCTAATAATTTTGAATTCAAGCTACAAACAATGTCTTTATTAGAAACAGTGAAGCAATTACAAACTCGAACAGTTGAATTAAGCTTGCACCCAGCAAACTTGAAAGAGGAAGCGATTCAGTTTTTAGAAAAGAATATTAAAGCAAACCCAGGTAGAACATCCCTTAAAATAACCTTTGTAGAACCAAGAGAGCAAATTGTTGCAAGTTTATTGACCGTTGATAAAGGCTTTTTAGTAAATGATGAATTTGTGGAATTTCTTGATAAAAACCCAGAGTGGAACGTTCAAGTGAAGCTTAATACCTAGTCGATTAAACTAATTGTCCCCATCAAAGGAGAATAAGGTGGAAAAGTCAAGATGGCAGATATTAAAGTTTGGAGCTAATTTTGTAATATAAATTATAACAAGAAATTAAATATACAACTATGGCATTAGAATTTACAGACGCAAACTTTCAACAAACAGTGATTGAAAGTGACAAATTAAGTGTGATCGATTTTTGGGCAGAATGGTGTGGTCCATGTCGTGCAATCGGGCCAGTTATTGAAGAATTAGCTATTCAGTACGAAGGTCAAGTGAATATTGGTAAAGTGAATGTGGATGTAAATCCTAATTTAAGTATGAATTTTGGCATCACTTCAATCCCTGCAATCCTTTTTGTAAAAGGTGGTCAAGTAGTAGATAAGCAAATTGGTGCCGTTCCAAAAGCAGTTCTTGATAAAAAGATCCAATCTCATTTATAGTAAAATCATATACCTCATCAAATCCCGCTTAATGCGGGATTTTTTATGCCCAAGAACCATAAAAAATAACAATAAATTAATTACCTTTCTACCCTAAATTAACCCCATGGCAAGATTTCAAGGCTTGATAGGCATTGTTTTGATTTTAATGATCGCGTTTTTGTTTTCAAATAATAAAAAAAGAATCAACTATCGTTTAGTAATAAGTGGTTTAGCCCTTCAGTTAACCATTGGTATCCTAATATTGAAAATACCTGCAGTCACGAGTTTCTTTCAAATGATTGGAAAAGGTATGGGTAAAATTGAGGAATTTGCACGTCAAGGTGCGGCATTTGTATATGGCGGTGTTGCTGCAATGGGTCCAGCAGGTGTGACTGATTTCACCAATGGCGGTTTTGTATTTGCATTCAATGTTACTGCAACCATTATTTTAGTTTGCGTATTAGTGGCATTATTCTATCATTTTGGGATCATGCAAAGAATCATCTCCTTCATTGCAAAATCAATGAACTTTATAATGCGTGTGAGTGGTGCAGAAGCATTGAGCAATGTGGCAAGTGCTTTTGTGGGTCAAGTAGAAGCGCAAGTGATGATTCGCCCTTATTTACCTTCTATGACTAAAAGTGAAATATTAGCGAGTATGAGCGGAAGTTTAGCTTGTATTGCTGGAGGTATATTAATTGTATATGCAAATATGGGTGCCCAGGCTGGTATGGACTTAGCGCCAAAATTAATCACAGCTAGTTTGATGGCAGCACCAGGCGCTTTGGTCATTGCAAAAATTTTATTCCCAGAAACAGAGCCATCTCAAACAATGGGTAAAGTTACATTAGAAGTAAAAAGCCAATACAGCAATACCATTGACGCAATTACGCATGGTGCAAGTGATGGTTTTAAGATTTCTATGAACGTGATTGCGATGTTAATTGGTTTTATCGCATTAATTGCTTTGGTTGATTGGAGTTTATTAAAAATTGGACATTTATTTAGTGCTAATTTGGATTTAAGTTTAAACTATATTTTTAGCAAATTATTTTACCCAATGGCTTGGGCGATGGGAATTCCTAATGTAGATGTACAAAGTGCTGCTACCCTTTTAGGACAAAAATTAACCATCAACGAGTTTGTTGCATTTAAGAGCTTAACAAGCAAAGTCGTTCCAATTGTAACAGAAAAAGGATTGTTGATTGTAAGTATCGCAATTTGCGGATTTGCAAATTTCAGTAGTGTTGGTATGTTGATTGGCGGTATTGGGGAATTGTCGCCTTCTCGCCGTAAAGACTTAGCTGAATTAGGACTTAAAGCATTATTAGCTGGTACTTTAGCTTCTTATCTTTCTGCAAGTATTGCTGGTATCTTAATCGGTTAATAGCATTCCCGTTAAAGAGAAATTCAAGATTTAAATTTGGCCTTAAACATAAGGTTGTAATCAAGGGATATTGACTAACTTTGTGTCCTAATTTTCATTCTATGAAAGCCGCACAAATTCAAGTTATCGTATATGCTCAAAACGATTCACTATTAAAAACGATTGGGCAAAAAATAATCAATAACCAACGTATCAGTTTTGAAGACGGTGTGGCTCTTTTTGAAAAAGCTTCTCTTCCTTATGTTGGCGCATTGGCTAACTGGAAAAGAAATAAATTACATGGCAACAATACTTATTTCAACCGCAATTTTCACATAGAACCTACCAATGTTTGTGTCTTCTCTTGTAAATTTTGTTCTTACTCAAAATTATATGCACATAAGGAAGAAGGTTGGGAATTAACGATTGACCAAATGATGGATATCGTTCGTTCTTATGATGGCAAACCAGTAACCGAAGTGCATATTGTAGGTGGAGTACATCCTAAATTAACGCTATCATTTTTCTTAGCTCTGATGCGTGCAATTAAAGCACATCGCCCAGAATTACATATTAAAGCATTCACACCAGTAGAATTAGATTACATGTTCCGTAAAGCAAAAGTTTCTGTTAAAGAAGGTATGCGAATGGCGCATGAAGCAGGGCTAGATTCATTGCCAGGAGGTGGTGCCGAAATTTTTCATCCAGAGGTACGTACTATAATTTGTGACGATAAAGTAGATGCAAATGGCTGGTTGGAGATTCATCAAACTGCACATGAATTAGGGATGCATAGTAATGCAACCTTACTATATGGACATATTGAAAAATATGAACACCGTGTAGACCATATGGAACGCTTAAGACAATTACAAGATCAAACGAAAGGCTTCAATACTTTCATTCCATTAAAGTTCCGTAACAAAGACAATGAAATGAACAATGTGCCTGAGTCAACCATGTTAGAGGATTTAAAGATGTATGCGATCTCAAGATTGTATTTAGATAATTTCCCTCATGTGAAAGCTTATTGGCCTATGTTAGGTAGACAAGTTGCGCAATTAACTTTGAGCTATGGTGTGAATGATATTGATGGCACAATTGATGATACGACTAAAATTTATTCAATGGCTGGAAGTGAAGAACAAAATCCAGCAATGTCAACATTGGAATTAGTAAGATTAATCAAGCAAGCAAAAAGAACACCAATTGAGCGCGGTACTTTGTACAATGTTATTCAAGATTTTAGTTTGGTAGATGAAGTTGCAATTGAAGCTTAACACTCTGCTAATCCAATTGGAATCTGTGTTGCCAATCCGCCATCTGCTGTTTCTTTATACTTAACATTCATATCCAATGCAGTATTCCACATGGTATGAATCACTTTATCAAGACTTACTAAAGCATAATCTGGTTTACTTTGAAGCGCCAATTGAGCTGCAGTAATGGCCTTTATAGCACCCATTGTGTTTCTTTCTATACATGGTATTTGTACTAACCCCCCTACAGGATCACAGGTTAAACCTAAATGATGTTCCATCGCAATTTCTGCAGCCATTAAAACCTGACGTTGATTACCACCTAATAATTCAGTTAATCCAGCTGCTGCCATTGCAGAGGAAACTCCAATTTCTGCTTGACACCCACCCATTGCTGCTGAAATTGTCGCTCCATTTTTAAATAAAATTCCAATCGCATTAGACGTTAATAAAAAACGATGTATGTCGGATTGATTGTCTTTATCACAGAAGTTGATCGCATACATCAAAACTGCAGGAATTACACCTGCTGCGCCATTAGTAGGCGCAGTGACTACCCTTCCAAAACTTGCATTCTCTTCATTCACTGCTAAAGCAAAACAACTTACCCAATCTAAGATGGATGTAAAATCATTTGATCCAGTTTGAATTTGACCCATCCATTCTTTAACTGTTTCTGCTTTTTCTGTCGATGATTTTGTCAATAATTTAGCATTCAAATCAAATGCCCTTCTTCGTACTTGTAATCCACCTGGCAAAATACCTTCGGCATGTACGCCTTTAAAAATACAATCAGACATGGTTTTCCATAAACGATCTAATCCATCTGCTAGGGCTTGTTCACTATGAACCTGCTTTTCATTTTCTCTAACTATTTCTGAAATAGACAATCCAGTTTTAATACACCAATGAATTAAATCATTGGTATGAAAAAAATTAAAAGGAACTTCTATATTTTCTTCCTTTTTATCTTCAATAATTTGACCTAATTCCAAACCGTCTTCTGATTTTTCAGTCTCAATAAATCCACCTCCAACAGAATAATAAGTAAATGTTTTTACCACGCCATTGAATTCAATCACAAATTGCAAAGCATTCGGATGATAGGGCAAACTTTTATCTTTTAAAAAAACTAAATGATGGGCGTAATCGAAATAAACAGCATGCGAACTATTTAATAAAATACTTTGTTGCGCTTTAATTGTCTGTACTTTCTCCGTAATCAAACTTGTATCAGTAGTCACTGGATCTTCCCCTAATAAACCCATTAAAATGGCAGTATCTGTTCCATGCCCTTTGCCTGTTTTCGCCAAAGACCCATATAAGTATACATGGACTGACTGAATATGCGTGATATCCGTTTCTTTACAAACTCTATCTATCACATGTTTTGCTGCTAACCAAGGCCCAAGGGTGTGAGAACTAGATGGACCCACTCCAATTTTAAACATATCAAATACTGAGATAAACTTTTCCATATTCAAAACAAATGTAAGTAAGTTAAAAGTAGATATTAACAATTGTGCCAATAATTTAATGGCATTGGGGATATAAAATACGTGATCGTTTGGCAATAAATTGCGAAATTTGAACGACAAACTATAAACCATGGAATTATCATCTCTATTGAACCGATTCAGTGAGCCAGAAACATTAAAAATGGCTAAATTAGGTCGTGAATTAAGAGCGCAAGGAATTGATGTGATTGACTTAAGTTTAGGGGAACCAGATTTTGACACCCCACAACATATTAAAGATGCTGCAATTAAAGCAATTAATGACAACTGGAGTCACTACACTCCTGTTGCTGGTTTTTTAGACTTAAGGGAAGCTGTTTGTACTAAATTAAAAAGAGACAACAACCTAGATTATACCCCTGATCAAATCATTACTTCAACAGGTGCTAAACAAAGTTTAGCAAATGCGCTTTTAGCTTTGGTGGACGAAGGAGACGAAGTAATTATCCCAACTCCATATTGGGTAACTTATTCTGAATTGGTAAAAATTGCAAGAGGTAAAGTCGTTGAAATTAGAACTACTGTTGAAGCTGGATTCAAAGCAACACCTGCTCAAATAGAAGCTGCGATTACGCCAAAGACGAAAGTTTTTATGTTCTCTTCACCATGTAATCCATCAGGTGCTGTTTATAATAAAGCTGAATTAGAAGCTTTAGCAAACCTTTTCAAAAAATATCCTCAAATCACCATCTTATCGGATGAGATATACGAATACATCAACTTTGTTGGCAAACACGAAAGTATTGCGCAATTCAGTGAAATTAAAGACCAAGTTGTTGTGATCAATGGATTAAGCAAAGGTTTTGCAATGACTGGATGGCGTCTTGGATATACTGCTTCAAACTCGACTGTTGCCAAAGCGATGGAGAAATTACAAGGTCAATTTACTTCTGGTACTTGTTCTATCACACAAAAAGCAGCTGTTGCTGCTTTAGTTGGCGATTTAAAACCATCAATAGATATGACCGAAGAGTTTACTCGACGTCGTACTAAAACATTAGAATTGGTAAACGCCATGCCTGGATTTAAATGCTTTGCACCAGAAGGCGCATTTTACGTATTCCCTGATGTAAGTAGTTATTATGGCAAATCGGATGGTACACAAACCATTACAAATGCTGCAGACTTTAGCATGTATTTATTAAATACAGCACATGTATCTTCTGTAATGGGTGATGCATTTGGAGAGCCTAATTGCGTTCGGTTCTCTTTTGCTAATAGCATGCCTAATATTGAAAAAGCTTGGGCTAGAATAAGAGAAGCCTTAGCAAAATTAAATTAAACCCTATTTGAAATAGTAAAAGAAGCGTTACAAGTGTAACGCTTCTTTTTTTGTCGTAATTTTATCCTAATCATGACTTCAGAAAAATTTCAAATGTTTGAAAACCGATTGCTTAAAAATTATAAGCATCGATTAAAACAAGCCAAGCGACTCCATGTTACTTGTTGGAGACTCTATGACCATGATTTACCTGAATTTCCAATCTGTGTTGAATTTTATGCCGATTATATTTACATTGCCGAATACAATCGTAGACATGCATTAACCGAAGAAGAACATGCGCTTTGGTTTACAGAAACGAAAAGGATTATTTCAGAAATGACAGGCGTTCCTATTGATCATATGTATGTGAAATTGCGTAAAAGAATGTCACATAGAGAAGGTCAATACGAGAAAGAAGAAGTTACTGAATCTAAAATCATTACTGCATAAGAAAATGGTTTGAATTTCAAAGTTAACCTAACAGATTATTTAGATACTGGCTTATTCTTAGACCATCGTGTTACCAGACAAATGGTCCAAGCAGAAGCAAAGGATAGTCATTTTTTAAACCTATTTTGTTATACAAGTTCGTTCTCTGTCTATGCAGCAAAAGCGGGTGCTAAAACAGTCACCTCGGTTGATTTATCAAAAACCTACTTGAGTTGGAGTGAGGAAAATTTTAAATTAAATCAATTACCCATTACAAGTGCCTATCAATTTGTACATGCAGATGTAAAGCAATATTTAAAAACATTGCCAATGAATCATTACGATTTAGTAGTGATGGATCCTCCAACATTTAGTAACAGTAAAAGAATGAAGGATATCTTAGACATTCAAAGAGACCATGTGGAATTAATTAACGATATGCTAAAGGCAATGAAGCCTGGTGGCATTCTGTATTTCAGTACAAATTTTACACAGTTTGTAATTGATGCCGAACAAATAAAATCAGGTCAAATAAAAGACATTACAAAAGCAACTACCCCATTTGATTTCGAAGGTAGATTGAAACGATGGTGTTATAAAATTATAAAGCCGGTTTAAACAATTATAAAGAAGCTTCTTGAATTGCCAGTCTAATTGCTTTATCTATTTTCAAGACTTGCGGAATAATCATTTCTTGATTGTCATTTTGAATGACATAATCACATAAGCGCATTTTGATTGTATCAGAAATTTGATTGCGCATGCGGGCCTCCACTTGATCTTTTGAAATACCGTCTCTTTGCATCACTCTATGCTTTCTAATAGTCAATGGTGCAGTCACTCCTATTATTTTAAACAAACCATCTGCAGAACCAGACTCAAAAATTAAGGCAGCTTCTTTAATTACATATGGGCTATTTTGTTTTGCTGCCCAATCCTTTGCTGCTTGAATAGTAATAGGATGAACAATTGCATTGAGCAATTGCAACTGGAAAGGATCATTAAAAACAATGTTTGCTAGTTTTTCTTTTTGAAGCCCAGAGGCATCATAGATTTCCGCGCCAAATTGCTCCATTAATTTAGCTTTAATCAATGGACTTTCTTGCATAATTTTTTTGGCTTCTTCGTCCGCATTGAATACAGGTATACCAAGCGTAGCAAATACTTTTGCTACCACAGATTTGCCCGAACCAATCCCGCCTGTTAAACCAATTATTGTTGCCATAGTATGCTAAAAAAAATCCGAAATCAGTTTCCATTTTACTGGAGTCTAATTTCGGATTAAAAATTGATAAGATATATCTTATTTATTAATTACTTGAGACCATTCTAAACTGATAGAAGATCTTTCAATTTTCAAATAGCTACCTGGGCTAACTTCTAATTGAATAGTGTTGTCTTCATTCACTTTATTGATTGTACCATGAATACCTGCAATGGTAACTACTTTATCTCCTTTTTGCATGTTATCGATGAATTTCTTTTGCTCTTTTGCTTTTTTAGCTTGTGGGCGGATCATGAAAAACCAGAAAACCAAAATAATACCACCTAACATGATCAACTGAAAAGTACCACCTTGTTGTGGAGCTTGTAATAAAATTTGTGTCATTTTGAATTGTTTATGTTTTAAACTTGAT
>JACCDL011455768.1_pt1 | contig 23518 bp, 19 predicted proteins | sample 7441931 | NCBI WGS metagenome assembly JACCDL01 (sample SAMN15323437, study PRJNA562643) | freshwater metagenome | isolation source: river surface water | place: USA:Blue River Watershed | collected 2017-08-16 | reverse complement strand
GCTAAAGCGTCGCAGGTTCACCTGGTTGACCGCGACACTATGTTCAATGTTTTTCAGGGAGCTTGCATGTCAAACGATTACCTTTTCACGTCCGAGTCCGTTTCAGAAGGCCATCCGGACAAAGTATCCGATCAGATTTCAGATGCGATTCTCGATGCGATCCTCGAGCAGGATCCACGCGCTCGTGTCGCTGCCGAAACGCTTTGCAATACCGGCTTGGTGGTGCTGGCCGGTGAAATCACCACGACCGCCAACGTCGACTACATCAAGGTCGCGCGCGACACACTCAAATCCATCGGCTACGACAACACTGATTTCGGCATCGACTACAAAGGCTGCGCCGTCATGGTCTGCTATGACAAGCAGTCACCGGATATCGCGCAAGGCGTTGATGAAGGAAAGGGCATGGATCTTGATCAGGGCGCGGGTGACCAGGGCTTGATGTTTGGTTATGCGTGCAACGAAACGCCCGAACTGATGCCGGCTGCGATTTACTACTCGCACCGCATCGTCGAGCGCCAGTCGCAGTTGCGCAAGGATGGCCGTCTGCCTTGGTTGCGCCCGGATGCGAAATCGCAGGTCACGCTGAAATATATCAATGGCAAGCCGGTCGGCATCGACACGATCGTCCTTTCAACCCAGCACGCGCCTGAGATGGAGCACAAGCAGATCGAAGAAGCAGCGATCGAAATGATCATCAAGCCCGTCGTGCCCAAGGAATGGCTGAAGGATACGCGCTTCCTGATCAACCCCACCGGTCGTTTTGTCATCGGCGGTCCGCAGGGTGATTGCGGTCTCACCGGCCGCAAGATCATTGTCGACACTTACGGAGGCGCCGCACCCCACGGCGGTGGCGCTTTCTCCGGCAAGGATCCATCGAAAGTGGATCGCTCGGCTGCCTATGCCGGTCGCTACGTCGCGAAGAATATCGTTGCTGCTGGTTTGGCCGAGCGCGCGCAGATTCAGATTTCCTACGCCATCGGCATCGCCAAGCCAACGTCGGTGATGGTTACCACCTTTGGCACTGGCAAGATCAGTGATGAAAAAATTGCAGCACTCGTCAGCGAGCACTTCGATCTGCGTCCTAAGGGCATTGTGCAAATGCTGGATCTGCTGCGTCCTATCTATTGCAAGACAGCCGCCTATGGTCACTTCGGTCGCGAAGAGCCTGAGTTCAGCTGGGAGCGTTCCGACAAGGCAGCCGCACTCAAAGCGGCGGCCGGTTTGTAAATCGGAGTCGCTTTATAAAAAACGGGCAAGCATCGCTTGCCCGTTTTTTTTCGTCTTTGATCTTCGACTCAAAAAATCTTCTTGTGACATAGGCATCTCATATTGAGAGTTCGCGCAATCAGGTTTTCAAGATCATGCCGCTGATTGATGCAATGTCATGTTTCGAAAATACCGTAGACAGATTCGCATGATGTGCCCGCAAAAGATTTCCTCACTGCTAGAGTCATGGTTGCTTAAAAAAATGAGCATCATCGATTGTCATGCACCTTCATTTTGCACAGCGTTGTCTATGCGCGTCGATTCTCTTCCTCTGTTTTTTATTATCGTTTGGCCTTACATCTGCGATTGCTCAGGCAGCGTCATCGCTTAAAGCCGGTTCCAGATTGCCACCGACGCAAAGGGTCGAGCCTCTGATCGAGCGACTCATCGTCATGCCCCACCCAGCACGAGGCAAAAAGATCGATGCGCAACTCACGCAAGGCAAAACTTCGCAGCTGGAAGCCTTGGCCAATGTGCCCCTGACGCTGGATCGAAAGTTGTCCGGACGCGCGCACCTGATTCGACTCAATCAACCCGTGACTTCGAGTGAGGCACGTGCGATAGCGGCGCGCTTGCGGCAAAGCGGTGAAGTCATGAATGCCGAGCCTGATCTGATGATGCACGCTGACAGTGTCCTGCCCAATGATCCTGCGTATAGCGCATCCCCCGGGCAGTGGCACTACATGACGCCAGCCGGCAACAACCTCGGCGGGGCGAACCTGCCGGAAAGCTGGGATCTGACGCTGGGCAGCGAAACGATTGATGTCGCCGTACTTGATACCGGCTACCGTCCGCATTCAGATTTGCAGTCCATGTTGCCGGGTTACGATTTCATTGCTTATGCTTCCACTGCTAATGATGGCGATGGTCGTGACGCAGACGCCAGCGACCCGGGCGACTTCGTGGCAGCAGGTGAATGTTCCAGTGGATCGGCGGCGAGTCATTCAAGCTGGCATGGTACCCATATCATGGGCACCATCGCGGCCCTCATGAACAATGGTTTGTATGGCACAGGGATTGCGCCGCGTGTTCGCATATTGCCCGTGCGCGTACTCGGTAAATGTGGCGGCTACACTTCCGACGTCGCCGATGGCCTGCGTTGGGCCGCCGGCATTGATGTGCCCAACGTCCCACACAATGCCTATCCCGCGCGCATCATCAATCTCAGTCTGGGCGCTTCGGGCACTTGCTCCAATACGTTTCAAAGCGCCATCGATGATGTGAATGCGCTTGGGGCGATAGTTGTCATTTCATCCGGCAATGGAGCGTCGAATGTAGTCAATCAGCCAGCCAATTGCCGCGGTGCGCTGGCCATCACTGCACATGCCGTTGACGGCGACAATGCCGAATACGCCAACATCGGGCCCGAGATAATCGTTAGTGCGCCCGGTGGCGGTTGCGGCACGCTCGCTACCGATTGCTTTTCGGTTTACAGCAACAACGGCACCGCGGTTTACTCTTTGGGTAACGCTGGCACCACGACGCCGGGGCTGGATACAGGCGCCTGGAAAATCGGCACCAGCATGGCCGCGCCGCATGTCGCCGGCACGATTGCGCTGATGCTCTCACTGAACGCATCGCTGGACCGCGCTGAGATCATTTCCATGCTTCGCGCGTCCGCGCGACCACCGCCACCTAGTGGTGCGTGCGCGCTGGTTGCCAATGCAGGTCTGTGCGGCGCAGGTTTGCTGGATGCGCTGGCCATGCTGAACGCACTGAGCGCTCGCGGCCCCGTAATACAAATGGAGACCGACAGTCAGGTGGTCGCGCCAGCGGCAAATGTCCTGCTGCGTGGCAGCGTCAGAGCTGCCGATGGTCATCCCATCGTCAGCTATCAATGGCGAGCTGCCGCCTCGAACCCCGCCAGTGTCAGTTTGCTCAATGCCGATCAGCCTGTGGCGAGTTTCACCGCACCGGCGTTGGGTCGATATGTATTCACGCTCGAAGCCACCGACAGCGTTGGTGCCATTGCAACGGCATCAGCCAGCGTTCGCATCAACAATCTGCCCGTCGCCGAGCCTGTGGCAGAGCAGCAGCTTGGTTGGGGCAGTCGCTTGCAACTGCAGTTGCGCGCCACCGATGCCGACGGCGACGTAGTGGTGTTTCATGCAAGCGCTCTCCCCGAGGGGGCCAGTCTGTCCGCAACAGGCTTGTTCAACTGGAGTGGCACGGCACCCGTGGGCAGCTACCGCATCGAGTGGTATGCCAGCGATGCGTATGGCGAGAGTTCGCCGGCCGCGTTGACGGTGACAGTTAGCGATGCCATTGGCACCATCGGAACCATCAATGCACCCGTAGTCAGCAGTAGCAGCAGTGGTGGTGGCGGCAGTCTTGATGGTGATCTGATGCTTTGGTCGCTGGCGCTGCTGGCGCTTGGGCGACGTATTCGTCGGCACTGATGGATGCAAGCCATTCAGCGCGCTGGCAGTTCGCAGCCATCGTCTCGCTGATTTCGCTGTTCTTGCTCGCTTGGCCCGCAGCTACCGACCTGCTGATGTGGAAGCGTGCAGAGCTCGGCGATGGACAAGCTTGGCGCTGGATAAGCGGGCACTTCGTGCATTTGAGTGTTCGGCATTGCCTGACCAATTTGCTGGGACTGCTCGTAATCTGTGAATACGTCTGGGATGAGTTCGGACTGACGGAAGCCTGTACGCTATCGATAGGGACAGCGGCCAGCACCAGCTTGCTGTTGTGGTGGTTTTCTCCAGCGATTCAGTGGTACGCAGGTTTGTCCGGTCTTTTGCATGGTCTGTGGGCGGGGTGCGCAATGGCTTGGTGGTTTCGTACCGGTGACAGAGTGGCTGGCGTTGCGCTCTTGCTGCTGGCGATCAAACTTGTTTTGCCCTCGTATCCGTTGAGTGAGACGCCGGTAGTCACGGTCGCGCATGTCTATGGCGCGCTCTCGGGTCTGGTTTGGGCGGTTTTGCGCGCACGCGCACGACGACATGGAATTTTCGGTTAAAATATCGCCCTGCCAAGGAGCGTTGCGACGAAATCATCCGAATTTCGCCAGGCTTGGTCAGTCTTCACCGCAACCGCGCTCACGTTACTTTTTTTCAATTGAAAGGAGAGCGTGATGAGCGCCGTATTAAAAAACTCAAATACCCACGACTACCACGTTGCAGATATCAGTCTCGCTGACTTTGGCAACAAGGAAATGCGCATTGCTGAAACCGAAATGCCTGGTCTGATGGCAATTCGCGCCGAATTCGCTGCCAAGCAACCGCTCAAAGGCGCGCGCGTAACCGGTTCGCTGCACATGACGATACAGACAGCGGTGTTAATCCAGACGCTTGAGGCGCTGGGCGCAGAAGTTCGCTGGGCATCGTGCAACATCTACTCCACACAGGATCACGCAGCCGCTGCTATCGCTGCCGCTGGTACGCCAGTGTTTGCGTACAAAGGCGAAACACTCGAGGAGTACTGGGATTACACCCATCGCATTTTTGAGTGGCCCGATGGTGGTTACTCCAACATGATTCTGGATGATGGTGGCGATGCTACTTTGTTGCTGCATCTGGGCACACGTGCTGAGAAAGACATCAGCGTGCTGGATCATCCGGATTCAGAAGAATCGATTTGCCTGTTCAACTCGATCAAGAAAAAACTCGCGACCGACAAGACCTGGTATTCCACACGTCTCGCGAAGATCATCGGCGTGACCGAAGAGACCACCACTGGTGTGCATCGTCTGTATCAGATGCACAAAGAAGGCAAGCTGGCTTTCCCGGCGATTAACGTCAATGACTCGGTCACCAAGTCCAAGTTCGATAACCTGTACGGCTGCCGTGAATCGCTGGTCGATGCTATCAAGCGTGCGACTGACGTCATGATCGCCGGTAAAGTTGCCGTCGTTGCTGGCTATGGCGACGTGGGCAAGGGCTCTGCACAAGCCCTGCGCGCACTTTCCGCTCAGGTCTGGGTCACGGAAATCGATCCTATCTGTGCACTGCAGGCAGCGATGGAAGGCTATCGCGTCGTGACTATGGACTATGCGGCCGAACACGCCGACATCTTCGTGACCGCCACCGGCAACTACCATGTGATCACGCATGAGCACATGAAGAAGATGAAAGATCAGGCCATTGTCTGCAACATCGGTCACTTCGACAATGAAATCGAAGTGGTCGCACTGAAGCAGTACACCTGGGAGAACATCAAACCTCAGGTCGATCACGTGATCTTCCCCGATGGTAAGCGCATCATTCTGCTTGCCGAAGGTCGTCTGGTGAATCTGGGTTGCGGTACTGGCCACCCATCGTATGTGATGAGCTCGTCGTTCGCGAATCAGACGATTGCGCAGATCGAGTTGTTCACCAACACCAAGGCATATCCGATCGGCGTTTACACCTTGCCCAAGCATCTCGATGAAAAAGTCGCGCGTCTGCAGCTCAAAACGCTCAATGCGCAGCTGACTGAATTGTCCGCGGAACAAGCGGCTTACATCGGTGTGACCACGCAAGGTCCGTTCAAGCCTGAGCACTACCGCTACTAATGGCAGGATGGATTCTGCATCACCGGGCTCACGAGGCTCGGTGATGCACGGATTCTTTCAACGACTCCGCTTACGCGCCACCCACACGCGTCACACATGCGCCTGCTGCTTCTCTGGCTGATCAATACGGTCGCGATTTTCGCCCTGCCCCATTTGCTCGACTCCGTGCAGGTCGACAGCTTCACTACCGCGCTGACCGCAGCGCTCGTTCTCGGGCTGGTCAATACGCTGATTCGCCCCGTGCTGATTCTGCTCACGCTGCCGGTGACCTTCCTGACGCTCGGGCTATTTGTGTTTGTGATCAACGGCCTGATGTTCTGGGCGGTCGCTGATCTGGTGACGGGTTTTCAGGTCGCAGGATTTGGTGCCGCCGTGCTTGGCGCATTTGTCTACAGCCTGCTGTCCTGGCTGCTGTCGACTATCTTGATACGAAAAAAGTGATTCTTCAATGACTACTCCCGCTTTGAATATGCCCGCGATCAGTATGGAATTTTTCCCGCCCAAGACTACCGAGGGTGCGGACAAACTGCGCGCGGCGCGCGTGCAGCTAGCTGAACTCGGGCCTGAGTATTTTTCGGTTACCTTTGGCGCTGCGGGATCGACTCAGGCAGGGACGCGCGACACCGTACTCGAAATTCAAGGCGAAGGTCACAAGGCTGCGCCGCATTTGTCCTGCATAGGACGCAATCGCACCGAGCTGCGCGAGATCATCAGTGAATACAAGTCGCACGGGATACGTCACATCGTTGCCTTGCGAGGCGATCTGCCCAGTGGTTTTGGAGGTATTTCAGGCGAGTTCAGTCATGCTAGCGAGCTTATCGAATTCATACGCGCTGAAACCGGTGACTGGTTTCATATCGAGGCAGCCGCGTACCCTGAGATGCATCCGCAGGCGCGCTCACCACAAGACGATTTGCAGAACTTCATTCGCAAGATCAAAGCCGGTGCCAACTCTGCGATCACGCAGTATTTTTATAATGCGGACGCTTATTTTCGATTCGCTGATGAGGTAAAAAAAGCCGGTGTTGATGTGCCAGTCGTGGCTGGCATCATGCCCATTACCAATTACACGCAGCTCATGCGTTTTTCTGACATGTGTGGCGCGGAGATACCGCGCTGGATTCGTCTGAAACTTGCCAGCTTTGGCGATGACAGTGCGTCCATTCGTGCTTTTGGTCTCGATGTGGTCACGCAGATGTGTGATCGGCTGATTGCTGGCGGTGCGCCCGGCCTGCACTTTTACACACTCAATCAGGCTGCGCCAACGATTGCGATCTGGCAGCGTATCGCGGGTCGCTGATCAGTCGGTCAGAATTACATCCAGCGCAATGTCAAAGGCGTCTGCCGGAAAATCGGCTTTTGTGATTGCATACGCAATACCGACGGCCAGCGGTCGAGGCGATTGCGCCAGCGTGCGATCGAAATAGCCGCCACCATAGCCGAGCCGATACTGCGCGTCGTTGTAACCCACGCAAGGCGCAAGAACCGCATCGGGCTTCACAAAATGTTCCTTATCTGTCGGCGCCAGCGTACCGCTGGCATCGCGCGCCAGTGCATCGCCGGCCTGCCAGTGAACGAATTGCAAAGGCGGATTTTTTTCCAGCACGACAGGCATCGCGACCTGTATTCCGCGCCCCGGAAGGGTCGCATATAGTGAAATCAGATCCGGCTCGCCCGCCATGGGCAGATAGGCGCCCAGCACGGCTACTTGATGCGCGTTCAGCCATGCCAATAGTTTCGATGCAATGCGCTCATCTGCCTGCACTTTCATTTCGGCCGACATCGCCTTGCGCGCTGCAATCAATGTCTTGCGCAGGTCTGCTTTTACGTTACTGTTTTTCATGGTTTGAAAGAATACTTGCGCGGTCGATTTATTTCGGTAGCGCATGCTATTCTAAACAGACTGTTTACTAATAGAAACCCGGAATTTGCATGACAACGAGAAGCTGGATCGCCCTGGGAATTTTTTGTGCTGTTGCGACGACGATGATGCCTTCTTCGGCGAATGCCGGGCGACGCGCACCCGTCGCACTCAATGCCGCAGATGCGGACTTCATCGCCTTGCGAGAAGCTGCACTGCGCGGCGATATGGGTGAGGCGGGTCGTATCTCGGCGCGTTTGTCCGATTACCCTGTGCAGTCCTATATCGAATACTACAGGCTGTATCCACGGCTGGCATCGGCGCCCGAAGGTGAAGTACGCAGTTTTCTGTCCAAGCACGAAGGCACTGCCATCGGCGATCGTTTGCGTAATGACTGGTTACTGCTGATAGGTCGTGCTCGTGACTGGCGCTTGTTTGATGAGCAGTATCCGAAATTTGTGCTCAACGATGATACGCAGCTCAAATGCTATGCGCTGTCATCGAAAATGGCCAAAGGCGAGAACGTCGCCAAAGCCGCACAGGATTTGCTCATACAACCCAAAGCCTACGGTGAAGCTTGTGTCGATCTGATCGGTCGGCTGCAGCGTGAAAAACAATTTAGTGAAGCCGATGTATGGAAGCAGGTTCGGCTCTCAGTGGAATTCGGCGTGTCGGGTACAGCTCGACGTATCGCGGCCTTCACGGATGTCAGCGAAAAGCAGCTGGTTCAGGCCATCGACAAACCCAATGCCATCGTCGATCAGGGTGCGAGCAGTTCAAAGGCCGCGCGCGAGTTGCTGATTATTGCCATTGGCCGCATTGCGCGTACGGATGTCGAGCGCGCTGCCAAAGCACTTGATCGCATTCAATCCCGATTGTCGGGTGAAGAGCTTGCAGCAGCCTGGGCGCAGCTGGCATTACCTGCGTCGCTGTCGCTGTCCAAAGATGCGGCGCTGTACTGGCGCAAGAGCTGGGGCGCGTTTTTATCGCAAGAGGGATACCAGTGGCGCGCGCGTGCTGCCTTACGCGAGGCCGACTGGCCCATGGTGACCAAAGCCATCGAGAGCATGCCCCCCGATCTGCAGAAAGATCCTGCCTGGATTTACTGGCGTGGACGCGCTCTGCTTGCTGCAGGTGCGGCCGAAGATGCACACAAATATTTTCAGTTGATTGCAGGGCAGCATAATTTTTACGGGATTCTTGCCATGGAAGAGCTTGGACTAAAAGTCTCGCCCTTGCCCCGACCTCAACCACCCAAGGCCGATGAAATTGCAGAAGCATCGAATAATCCTGGCCTTCGTAACGCACTGAAATTTTTTGATATGGAATTGCGCTTTGAGGGCAATCGCGAATGGAACTGGCAGCTACGTAAAATGAACGAACGCCAGCTGCTTGCTGCTGCCGAATTTGCGCGTCGAAATGAAGTGCTGGATCGCATGGTAACGACAGCAGATCGTACAAAAGTGGAACTCGATCTGACACAACGCTATCCGACACCGTATGACGACATCATGCAGACCGCCACGCGTCCGATTGGTCTGGATAAAGCTTGGGTCTACGGACTCATTCGCCAGGAATCGCGTTTCATTCGATCGGCACGCTCTCAGGTCGGGGCATCGGGTTTGATGCAGATCATGCCCGGCACGGCCACCTATGTAGCGCGCAAAATTGGCATGGCGGGTTTCACGCTAAGCAGTCTGAATGACATCAAGACCAATATCACTCTGGGAACGCAATATCTGAACATGGTGTTGTCCAATCTCGGCGGCTCGCAAACGCTGGCAACAGCTGCCTACAATGCCGGGCCAGGTCGTCCGCGTCAGTGGCGTTCCACACTCAGCAAACCTGTCGAGGGTGCCATATTTGCCGAAACAATTCCCTTCACTGAAACGCGTACTTATGTAAAAAATGTGATGGCCAACACCACCTGGTATGCCGCCATGTTTGAAAACAAGCCTCAGTCCATGAAAATCAGACTGGGCACAGTGACACCGCGTGGTGCGAATCTCGCCGAACTCGGTGATCTGCCATGACGATCATGCATCACGATGCTGTTTTAGTGATTGGCGGCAGCGGTTTCATCGGTTCGCACATCGTAGCGCGACTCGCTGCGGCTGGCCATCAGGTCGTCGTACCCACGCGCCACTTGCCGCGTGCGAGTCATTTGCTGGTGCTGCCCACCGTACAAGTAGTTGAAGCTGATATCCATGACGATGCCACGTTGGAGCACCTGATTGCGCAAGCAGACGCGGTAGTGAATCTGGTCGGTGTACTGCATTCAAAACCCGGTAATCCCTGGGGTCCGCAATTCGAACAAGCCCATGTCGCGCTGCCACGGCGTATTGCGCAGGCATGCAGCAGGCTGGGCGTGAAGCGTTGTCTACACATGTGCGCGCTTGGTGCCGCTAGCGACGCGCCCTCCATGTATCAGCGTTCCAAAGCCGCAGGTGAGCAAATCATGCGCACCACGCCAGAGCTTGAAGTCACCTCATTTCGTCCTTCCGTGGTGTTCGGTCCTGAGGATCAGTTTCTGAATGTCTTTGCGCGCATGCAGTCCATATTGCCCGTCATGGTGGTGGGCGGTGCCGATGCAAAATTCCAGCCTGTGTTTGTCGGTGATCTTGCGCAGGCTTTCGTCGATGCGCTGGATGATCCTCAGAGCATCGGTAAAGTGTACGAGCTGGTCGGTCCGCATGTGTACAGCTTGCGCGAGCTGATTCGTCTCTCCGGTACCTATGCACACCATCGAAGACCCGTCATTGGTTTGCCTGCGTCGCTGGCGCGCATTCAGGCTTTCTTGCTCGAGCATGTGCCGGGTGGTCCTGTCATGAGTCGCGACAATCTCGACTCCATGAAAGCCGACAATGTTGCCAGTGGTGATTTTCCTTTGCCACCTGCATGGCATCCGACCGCATTGGAAGCGGTCGCGCCTCACTATCTCGCACCACGCTGAAGCATGACAGGACCCGTCAAAACCTATGTGGTCGGCGGTGCGGTACGCGATGCTCTGCTGGGTTTGCCCGTCAAGGATCGCGATTACGTGGTGGTCGGTGCGACACCGGATCAGATGCGTGCACAGGGTTTTCTTCCGGTGGGCAAGGACTTTCCTGTTTTTCTGCATCCCGATACGCATGAAGAATATGCGCTCGCGCGCACCGAGCGTAAAACGGCGCCGGGCTATACCGGTTTCAGTTTTCATGCTGCGCCTGATGTCACGCTGGAACAGGATTTGATGCGGCGTGATCTGACCATCAATGCCATCGCCCAAGACATTGATGGCACACTGATTGACCCCTGCGGTGGTCGTGCTGATCTGGAAGCGCGAATTTTTCGTCATGTCTCTTCAGCGTTTACCGAAGACCCTGTGCGCATTTTGCGTGTCGCACGTTTCGCTGCCCGCTTTACCGAATTCTCCGTTGCTGAAGAAACGCTGTCACTGATGCAGCAGATGGTGGCATCCGGTGAAGTGGATGCATTGGTGCCTGAGCGTGTGTGGCAAGAGCTCTCACGCGGTCTGATGGAAGCAAAGCCCTCGCGCATGTTCATGCTCTTGCGCGACGCCGGCGCACTGGCGCGCATCCTGCCAGAAGTCGCCGCGCTTGATGGCGTACCGCAGCCGGCGCAGCATCATCCTGAAATTGATACGCTGATCCACGTGATGATGGTGATCGATGCCGCCGCTCGGCAATCAGCTTCGCTGGCGATACGTTTTGCTGCGCTCGTGCATGATCTGGGCAAGGGCACGACATCACCCGAGCAGTGGCCGCAGCATATTGCGCATGAAGCACGCAGCGTGAAGCTGGTCGAGGCGCTTTGTGAGCGTCTGAAAATTCCTGGCGATGTACGTGACCTCGCCGTGATGACCGCGCGTGAACATGGCAATGTCGGACGCGCACTCGAAATGCGTGCCGATACACTGGTGAAAATGCTGGAGCGTTGCGATGCCTTCAGAAAGCCGGCGCGCTTTATGGATTTGCTTGTCGCCAGCGAGTGCGATTCCCGCGGCCGTACCGGATTTGAAGAGCGCCCCTTTCCACAGCGAGCTTTTCTGCAAACCGTGCTCGCCGCTGCGCAATCTGTCGACGGTGGTGAGATTGCTGCCAAGGTCACTGCTACGCATACCGGCCAACCTGCGGACGCGATTGCGCAGGCGATACGCGCGGCACGCGTTGCCGCAGTGGCAGCGGTGATGACACATAAAAAAGCGGACCCACATCATTGATGGGGTCCGCAACGCGCCGGAGGGTGGCGCGGGGTTCAGACCAATCGGTAGATCATGGTATTACGGTTGTGGTGGCATCTTGTGATGCGGCGCTGCGGCCATTTCATCCGCTGTCAGCTTGCCATCCTTGTTTCTGTCCAGCTTGTCGAAGTCGCGTACCAGTCGCGGTAGTTTTGCGGCTTCCGCCTCGGCTTTGCTCAGCGCGCCATCGCCATCGGTATCGGCTTTTTTCCAGTAGTCGCGCATACTCTGTCTGAATTGCTCGCGCATCGCACGATGATGCGCTTGCATTTCCTCAGTTGAAATAAAGTCGTCCTTGTTCGTGTCTGCTTCAGCAAACATCCGGTCCATACCTTCGCGCGCTTCTTCACGGCTTACGCGGCTATCCTTGTTCTTGTCGAACTGGCTGAACATGGGGGGCATGCGCTCACCATGCATGGCCTCACCGTGCATGTCGTCCTCATGCTTGCCTTCGCCTTTTTGGTGATGATCGGCGTGAGCCAGACCGCTTGTCAGCAGTCCTGCCATCATTAACCAGCGGAAAGTGTGCAGTTTCATGTGTCACCTTTACTTGGGTTGGTTACCGGGTACTGTCCACAAGTACTGACCCGGCGAGCCTATGATTGCTCGCCAAGTGCAGGGTGACGCAATGGGTTTACCGCTTGTTACAGAAAGATCAGGAATATTGTCACTGACCATAGGCATGCAGCAAAAACTGCTGCAATGCCTCGGCGTGCGTATTCATTTTTCCATCGGGATGCCAAACCGCACCCACCTCCATGGGCGGCACAAGATCCAGAATAGGGCGTGCCTCGATACGCTTGCCCTCCAGCGACCAGGGACGAAAAACCATGTCCGAGAGCACGGTCACACCGAATCCGTGGGCCACCAGACCACGCACTGCCTCGGTGGAGGTTGTACGAAAAACAATATTGGGTTTGATCCGGCGTGATTTCCAGTAAGCCAAGGTGGCTTCTTCGGCCTCATCGGTAGTGACCATGATGTAGGGATGTTGCGCAATGTCTTTCAGCGAAGGCGAGGGAATTTTCGCCAGCGCATGGTCAGGCGCGACCCAGAGCTGACGGCGCGAGCGCACCATGACCGCATGACCGAAACGCTCAGGCCGGCGTATGTTCGAAAGAATCGCCACACCCAGATCGACTTCTCGGTTGAGCACCGCCTGCTCAATGCTGGCCCGGTCCATGTCGCGCAGGTCGATTTCCACTTCCGGATAGCTGGCTCTGAAGCGCGCCAGCAGATCCGGCAGCAGATAGCCCAGCACTGTGTAGGACGCTGCCATTTTTACCGTGCCCCGCAATTGGGGTGCGCGGAAGCGGGGCTTGTGGGTGGCATCGCGCACGGAGTCCAGAATGTGGCAGGCCTGAAGAAAAAAGTCCTGACCTTCCGGCGTCAGCGACACCCCTTGCGCCAGACGATAGAAAAGCCGCACGCCCAGCTCTTTTTCCAGCGCCAGCACCGCATTGGTAATGGCGGACTGGGACACGTTTTCGCTCGAGGCTGCCATGGAAAACTGGCCATTGCGGGCTGCCGATACGAAATAGCGCAATTGCCGCAGGGTGACGTTGTTAAATGACATGAGTGTCCGCTTCTAGGTATCAGTTTTTCAGATATTAAGCTTGCGTATTTGTGATTTTACGATACCTTAGTCACTGCCTATACTCTTGCGCATAGCTATAAAACTGGGGGAGACCGTCATGAATGCACCACTGGACAAGCAGCATGCGCTGCAGCCGGATTCCATATCACTGGATGACAAATACACGCTGGAACGTGGCCGTGTTTTCCTGACCGGCACGCAGGCGTTGGTTCGTTTGCCGATGATGCAGCGTCAGCGCGATCTTGCCGCTGGCCTCAATACCGCAGGTTTCATCACCGGCTATCGTGGCTCGCCGCTGGGCAGTGTGGATCAGACCGCCGCCAAGGCCAGAAAGCATCTCGAGGCGCATCATGTGCGCTTTCAGCCTGGTGTCAATGAAGACCTCGCTGCGACCTCGATCTGGGGCACACAGCAGGTCAATCTTTTTCCGGGCGCGAAATACGACGGTGTATTTTCGATCTGGTATGGCAAAGGCCCCGGTGTTGACCGATCCGGCGATGTCTTCAAGCACGCAGTGGCTGCAGGCACCGCGCCGAATGGCGGCGTACTCGCACTGGCGGGTGACGATCATGCCGCCAAATCCTCCACTAACGCGCACCAGAGCGAGCACATCCTGAAGGCCTGTGGTTTGCCCGTGCTCTATCCGTCATCGGTACAGGAATATCTCGATTACGGCCTCCATGGTTTTGCGATGAGCCGTTACACCGGTCTGTGGGTCGCGATGAAATGCGTGACTGATGTGGTGGAGTCCGGCGCCACGGTCGACATTGATCCCGAGCGCGTGCAGATTGCCTTGCCAGGTGATTTCGATATGCCCGCTGGTGGTCTCAATATTCGCTGGCCCGATGGCATCCTCGAGCAGGAAGAGCGGCTAGTCAATTACAAATGGTACGCAGCGCTCGCCTATGCGCGCGCAAACCGTCTCAATCGGGTGATCTGGGACAGCCCGAATGCGCGCTTTGGCATCATGACCGCGGGTAAATCCTATCTCGACACGCGTCAGGCGCTGGAAGATTTGGGTATCAACGAGTCGGTTGCGCGCGATATCGGCTTGCGTCTCTACAAAGTGGGTATGAGCTGGCCACTCGAAGCGGAAGGTACGCGCGCATTTGCCACCGGTCTGGAAGAAATTCTGGTCGTCGAAGAAAAGCGTCAGCTGCTCGAGTATCAACTCAAGGAAGAGCTCTACAACTGGCGCAATGATGTGCGGCCACGCGTGGTCGGCAAGTTTGATGACACCGGCGAGTGGAGCAATACGCGCCGCAGCGGTCATGGTGAATGGCTGCTGCCCGGCACTTATGAACTCAATCCAACGCAAGTCGCGCGCGCGATTGCGTCGCGTATTTCGAAATACTTTGCCGGTCATCCGATCGAGCAGCGCGTGCGTGAACGTATTGCCTATCTGGAGTCGCGCGAAGCTGTCCTGAAAGTTAGCACTGGATCGAATCCGCAAAAAGATCGCACGCCGTATTTTTGCTCGGGTTGTCCGCACAATACCTCAACGCGTGTACCCGAAGGTAGTCGCGCACTCGCAGGCATTGGTTGTCACTACATGGCCTTGTGGATGGATCGTTCTACCTCGACCTTCACGCACATGGGTGCCGAGGGCACGACCTGGATTGGTCATGCGCCCTTCACCACCGAGCAGCATGTGTTCGCCAACATTGGCGACGGTACTTACTATCACTCGGGTCTGCTGGCGATACGCGCGTCGGCCGCCGCCAAGGTCAATATGACCTACAAAATTCTGTTCAACGACGCTGTTGCAATGACCGGTGGTCAGACGCACGACGGTCCGCTTGATCCCGCGACGATTTCGCGTCAGGTCGCTGCTGAAGGTGTGACGCCGATTGTCGTGGTCACCGATGAGCCAGACAAATATCCGGCCAGTACCAACTGGGCGCCGGGCGTGACGATACGTCATCGCAGCGAACTCGATGCTGTTCAACGCGAAATGCGCGAAGTCAAAGGTGTGTCGGCCATCATCTATGACCAAACCTGCGCATCCGAGAAGCGTCGTCGCAGGAAGCGCAATGCCTTTCCTGATCCGGCCAAGCGTGCGGTGATCAATGAGGCGGTGTGCGAAGGTTGTGGTGATTGCAGCGTTAAATCAAATTGTCTGTCTGTCGAGCCACTGGAAACTGAATTCGGTCGCAAGCGTCAGATCAATCAATCCAGCTGCAACAAGGACTTCTCTTGCGTGACTGGTTTCTGTCCGAGCTTTGTGACGGTTGAAGGTGGACAGCTGAAGAAACCGAAAAAAGCTGCGATGAAAGATGCCAGTGGCAGCACGATTTCCGCGATATCACGCGCAGCAAAGCTCAGCGCACCGCAATTGCCTTCGCTCGGCGAGCCTTTTGGCGTGCTGGTCACGGGTATTGGCGGCACAGGCGTGGTGACGGTTGGCCAGATTCTGGCGATGGCAGCCCACGTTGCCGGAAAGGCTTGCAGCGTACTCGACATGAGTGGCCTCGCACAAAAAGGTGGGCCGGTGATGTCGCATGTGCGTCTGGCAGAAAAAGATGATCAGATCCACTCCACGCGCGTCGGCACCGGTGCGGCTGATCTGGTGATTGGCTGTGATGTGATTGTTGCTGCGAGCAAGGACGCGATTGCACGTATGGGCAGTGGCCGCACGCATGCGGTCATCAACTCCACACTTGCGCCGACAGCCGCATTTGTCAAAAATCCGGATTGGGTTTACCCAGACGCCAGCGCTGCTGACAATATCCGCAAAGCCTGTGGTGATGAAGCCGTCGCTGCGGTCGATGCTGGCAAGATCGCGACCACCCTGATGGGCGATGCGATTGCGACCAATATGTTTATGCTCGGCTATGCATTCCAGCGCGGCTGGGTGCCACTGTCCGAGCAGGCATTGCTGAAAGCGATTGAGCTCAATGGTGTTTCTGTCGATTTCAATCAGCAGTCCTTTGCCTGGGGTCGTTTGGCAGCCGACAATTTGGAAGCGGTCGAGAAAGAAATGAAGGCGCTCGCACCGGCACAGGTGATCGAATTCAAACGTGCGCCAACCTTGGATGAAACTATCAAGCGCCGCATAGCCTTCCTGACGGATTATCAAAACGCATCCTATGCGGACAGTTATCGACAGTTCGTCGAGCAAGTGCGCGCTGCCGAGAGCAAATTGGTATCAGCTGGGCAAAGCTTGCGTTTGACCGAAACCGTCGCACGTTATTTCTTCAAGCTCATGGCGTACAAGGATGAGTACGAAGTCGCACGTTTGCACAGCGATCCTGCGTTCAAACAAAAAATTGCAGGTATGTTCGAAGGAAATTATTCGATCAAATACCACCTTGCGCCGCCACTGCTGTCAGATCGTGATGCGAACGGTCATTTGATCAAGCGTCAGTTCGGTAGCTGGGTCGGTATGGTGTTTCCGCTGCTGGCAAAACTGCGCTTCCTGCGTGGCAGTTTTCTGGATCCGTTTGGCCATACTGAAGAGCGCAAGAGTGAACGCGCTTTGATCGTTGAATATCGCAACATCATTGCAGCGTTGCTGCCGGCACTGAGCAGCGAGAATTTGTCGCAGATGGTGGAGCTGGCTAGTGTTCCGGAAGACATCCGGGGTTATGGTCATGTGAAAGAACGGCATTTAAAAAATGCCAAGCAGAAGGAGGCCAAGTTGCTTGATGCTTTGAAACCGGGTAACAAGCCCGCGCCTGTCTCTGGGCGGCACGCGGCTTGATTCCTGAATTGGTTGATTTAAATTCACGAATAAAATTTTTTTAGGTATGCAACGAAAGCCGCTGGATCCCAGCTTTCCCCCAGCTTTCGCTGGGGCGGTGGCTGGGGCGACGGATTTTATAGCCAGTGGCCTAAATATTTTCATCCCGGCGAAAGCCGGGATCCAGCGTCTTTCGCTTATGTACCAGCTGCGTACTCGCGATAACCGTTGGCGCGCAATTCACACGCTGGACAAGCACCACAGCCATGTCCCCAGTCATGCAATACGCCCCGTTCGCCCAAATAGCACGTGTGCGTATCAGTGCGTATCAAAGTCACCAGTGGCTCGCCACCCAAATCGTGAGCAAGCTGCCAGGTCGCTGCCTTGTTCAGCCACATCAAGGGTGTTTGCAGTGAAATCGAGTTGGCCATGCCGAGTTGCAGTGCTGATTCGAGTGCGCGCAGACTTTCATCACGACAGTCCGGATAACCTGAGTAATCTGTCTCGCACATGCCGCCGACGATGACATCAATGCCGCGGCGGTAAGCGAGCGCGGCTGCGACGGTAATGAAAAGCAGATTGCGACCTGGCACGAAGGTATTCGGCAAACCATTGGCTTGCATCGCAATCGCCGTATCTCGAGTGAGGGCAGTATCGGAAATTTGTCCCAGCAGCGAGAGATCGAGCAGATGATCTTCACCAAGACGGTTATGCCATTCAGCATTCAATGTACGTATGGATGACAAAAGAGTGGGTCGCAGGCTAAGCTCGACCGCATGTCGCTGACCATAGTCAAATCCCAGTGTCTCGACTTGCGCGTAGCGCGACAGCGCCCAAGCCAGACAGGTAGTCGAATCCTGCCCGCCCGAAAACAGCACCAGTGCTGAAGAACTCATTTCTTTATAATTTTTTCTATCGTTTGCTCAATCGAATCGCCGCTGGGTTCGGTAAAACGCAGACGCACAGGGAACCATTCCTGGGTTGGCGCGAGCCAGATATCGACTTGTCGCCCATTGCCGGAGTCGCCCGGTACATGCGCGACATGCAGGGTATCCACTTCGCCAAGACTGGTACGAAGTCGTTGTTTGTCTTTTACTTGAAACGTCCAGGACTCGCCGCCGCGATGGCCAGCGACAAAAAATTTCCAGCTTGAGCCGGGAACGAAACTGCCTGGGCGGGCACGTGCGATCGATAGCAATTGCCAGATCACGCTGAGTCGGTCTTGTTCCCCGCCCTGAATTTTGTAAGGAGGAACATCACCCGCAAAATTGATCTGGCCCGCTCGACGATCAAATACGACAGCGACAGGTTCCTTGCGTATGCGTTTCAGCAAAAAATTCGTCGGTACCAAGCCGCTGCGATCAATGGCACCTTCGCTTTTCTCTGACATGAGCTGCCCTGTCAGCTGAGTGGACGTATCAAAAACTAGTCGGTATTGTTTTGCATCGGTTTGCCAATCGATTTGGCCGCTGCCCTCGACGGAGAGTCCTTTGATGTCCGCACGCAGCCGGTACTGCAACTGACTCGAGGGCGGTGCATTGCCTATGGTCTTGTCTTGTGCGTGCACTAATCCCAGACTTAACAGCGCGCCTGTCGCCAGCATAGGAAATTTTTTCAGCATGAGCATCATGTTTTTTCTTTTGGTGAGATTTTTGGTACGTCAGTGTTTATTTTTTTTCCAGTTTCGACAAGGTTAACCCAAGCGATGTGCCCTTGCGATCCACGTACATGATTTTGACTGGATACCAGTCCTGCCCAGGTGCGATCCAGACTTCGAGCTGGTAGTCGTTGCCGCCATCAGGTCTTATCATGCTCATATGCCATGCATCGGTTCGGCCCTGCCCTAGGGCAATGGATTCCATTCCGTGTACCGTCACACGCCACGGATCAGCAGTGCGGCTACCGGCGATGATCAGCTCGAATGACAAGCCAGCTTGTAACTTGTCAGGATTGCCACGCGCCAGACCGGCCAGTTGCCAGAACACGCTGCCACGATCCTGTTCGCCGCCTTTGACAGCGTAGTTGTTGGTCGAAGCCGAGAAACTGATCGTCTGCCGCTCCCGATGAAAATGCGTATTGGTCGATGATTTTCCCAAGCGCTTTTCCGTATAAAGCTCTGGCAGGATACCGATTTCGCCCAGGCGACCTTCGCTACGATAGCTGAGCACGGATAAAAATAATACCGATGCCTCACCGGTGATTGAGTACTGTCGGCCGTCATGCAGCCACTTCACCAGACCCCGACCCTCGACCTTGCTGCTGCCTTTGATGGCGACTGCGTCATAGCTTAGATCGGCGGAGGGCGGCAGACTGATGCGAGAGAACAGGCGTGGTGTATCTGCCGTGGCCGCGGGGGCAGGGGCGAGTGCTGCAGGTGGCGCATCAGATTGCGTTGGTGTTAGCGCTGGCTCTGGTGCGGCATGGGTTTGCGATGTTGCCCGCGTTTGTGTTGTGCCAGGTTCAGGTGACGCGGGCGCTTCTGGCGGCGGCGCGGCTACCGTGCTTGCTGCCGTTTCAGGTACTGGGTCGGCGGGCTTGCTCGTGTTATCCGAAGGCATCGCAAGCGCTGGCTCGGTGACGGTGGGAGCTGCAGCCTCGTTTGCGGTCGGCGGCTGGCTTGTTACTGTAGCGTCCGGCAAGCGCGGCGACGATTTTTCCGAAGCGGGCGTTACAGGGGGAGGCTGGTCTGGTATGGCCTTCTGGATTGGAGGCCTTATCATGGTTTGCAAGCTGACCTCGATCAGGTCTTCTTGGTCATCAAGCAGCGATACCAATGCGAGACTGTCTTTCGCCCATTGGATAATAAACAGATGTACCAGCACGGACAGGAGAAGGATCAGTAGCGTGAATCCGGCTTTGCGGCCGGATGGCAGCAACGAATAAGGGAATGGGTCACGCGCGGACATCTCACTAGTTTACCGGTGTCAAATGAGGTGTGCTTGTTTGATTTAACGCCGCAGAGAATCATCGGAGTCGGGTCATTGTGATCCGATCTGTTACCCTTTTGCTGAAAAGGGACGGCATCGGCTGTTCTGATGATACCGCTTTGGGAGATACGTAATGTCCAGCAATGACACGGATGGGTTGCCGGGAGCCGGCGCAATGAACGATACCCTTGAATTTGTGCGCAATATGTGGGGCGCAATGAAAATACCCGGCATGTCCATGCCATCAATGTCACCCGATGACATCAACAAACAAATTACCGATCTCAAAGCTGTCGAGTCCTGGTTGCAAATGAACATGAACATGTTGCGCACCACGATACAGACACTGGAAGTTCAGAGCGCCACCCTGTCTGCGATTCAGACCATGGGCCAGAGTTTTTCACATGCCGGTACCAGCCGACCCGCGGCCGAGAGCAAGTCAGCATTCGAGTCCCCGTTTGAGAAAACTGCCGAAAAGACGGATAAATCTGCATCGGGTATGCCGGACACATCGGCATTCGCAGCGCAGTTTGCCAATCCCGCTTTATGGTGGAACACGGTGCAGGATCAGTTTGCGCAAGCCGTCAATCAGGTCGTGACACCGACCAAGAAACCCGCCAGAAAAAAAGCAGCGCCAAAAAAGAAAGCGACCGCGGCAACAAAAAAAACCACCGCCCCGCGCGGTACGAAAAAAGCCAAAATATGAGGTTTCAGCGTCTCTGTCTCGCGGCCTTGGTTAGCGAAGTTTGGTCGGTGCCCTCATTTGCGCGCCAGTTGTTTCAGGCCGCGCATCAATGAACCCAGCACGGGTAGTTTTTCGTAGAGTTCTTCTGCTGCATCCCAGTAATCGCGATGAAAATTTGCCTTGCCATCAGGGCCAAAGCGAAGATGCGTGGCGCCGCGTATGCATTGCTCTGCTGTAGAAAAGCGTTTCATTTGAAACAGAAAATCCCAGGTCAGAAAAGCCTGATCACCTTGCAGTACGTGGTTCGTCACGACAAAGCGCGGACTATCGACTTGTTCGAACATGTGCGAAAAAATTTGTACGACGTCGGCCAGACCGCGAACTTCGTTAAAGGGATCCTTGAAAAAAACGTCCTCGCTATACACCTGCGCTAACTGGCTGACATTGCCAGTATTGATGGTTTCAAAAAAGCGGATCAGTTTTTGCAGGTCATCTTCGTGATTCATAGACCGGTCACTTTGTGAATCAGTGAAAAATACCAGCGATAGGGCAAAAGCCTAGCCATTCTGAGCCAATTCGTAAAGCCTTTGGGAAAATGAATATGGAAGATACCTTTTTCCATTCCTGTTACGATTTCCTGCGCCGCTCGTCCGGCACTGATCAGGCCCGGCATCACGAAATTATTTTGCGCAGTCGCCGGTGTGGCAACGAAACCCGGATTGATCATATACACCGCATGCCCGCGCGGATGCAGATCGAAGTACAGTGATTCGCACAGATTAATCAGTGCCGCTTTGGTTGGGCCATACACCAGCGCCTTGGGCAAACCCGAATAGCCAGCCACAGATGAGACGATGCCGATTCCGCCGCCGCTGTTTTTCTGATCGAGCAAGATTGGAAGCATCGCATCGATGCAGTGAAACACGCCGCGCAGATTCACATCCAGCAGTTGATTCACCCCCGCCATGTCAAAGGTATCGACCCGCATTTCATTGTAGGCGCCGGCCACAATCAGCATCAGATCCAGTCCGCCCCATTCTGCAAGCAGCTGATCGCGTGCGGAAATCACTTGCGCATGCTGCGTCACATCCAGTGGCAGCACCAGTGCCTGTGGATGGGTGTTCGCTATTTGTTGGAGTGCGTTTGCCTTGCGTGCCGAGATCGCCACGCGCGCGCCTTTTTCGAGCAGCAGCTTGGCCGTCTCGGCACCGATGCCGGTCGACGCGCCAATGACCCATACCCGCGCGTCGCGCCAGTCCCGGATACGCCGATTCATGCCGCGCACTGCAGGCTCATACAGCATCGTCTGCGCGTCGTGTAACCGCAGGGCCTGCGGAGTTTGCGTCATCACTGCGGCCTTTTGCGAAATGACAGGGTGACCTCGCCCAGCCGTATGCCAAATTTGCTCATGACCGCGCGGTTGATCATCACGTTCTCATCCATCTGGTACATCCAGTCATCGAAATTAACGTGATAAACCTTGCCATCGACAGGCAGTGCCAGCACATACTTCCAGTTCAGTGTATTGCCACCGGTGGTGCCATCAGCCTCACCGATCACATCACCTGCCGTGCCGATATAGCGGTTCTCGCCCACTTTCTTGAGGGTCCACACACGTTTTTGCGTGGTACCGTCCGAGTAAGTGAAATCTTCATCCAGCGTGCCCGTGTCACCGTCCCAGCTGCAATGCATCACCACGGTGAAGCGCTTGACGACCTTGCCCGAGCGATCCTGAAACATGCCCCAAGCATCCACGGTGCCATTGAAATAGGTTTTCAGGTCGAGCGCTGGATGCTCGGCGGTGTAATCAGCGGGCGTCATTGTTGTTCCGCAGCCAGCAACAGCAATTGCCAGCGCAAGGCTGATTGATCGTATCCATGCATTCACTATCCATCTCCATAATTTTTATTGTGGTGTTGTCTCGGATTTCAGTTTCACACTTGCTTCAGTGGTGAACGCCACAGAAGCAAGCCTGCTGCCACTTTCAGTCCACATGGCAGTAACGCATATCCAATCACCAACGCTCGTAATCCTTCGTCACTTGCATGACCGGGCGCATAACCCAGCCAGTCCAGCAAAGGCAATGCAATTCCTGCAGCGAGTGCCAGATTGAGCTTGGTCATCCAGCTCCAAAGCCCAAAGTACGCGCCCTCGCGTTGTCCGCTATGCCCTGCCGCGCCTATCACGCCGGCCAGCAAGGCGGGTGGTAAAGCCAGATCTGCGCCCAGTGCCGCACCAGACAACACACAAATCACCGCAAACGACACCAGCGCACCACTTTCAAGCTGTGCAGTCCACACGAAAGCACTCACGGCAAGCAGCATGCCCGCCAACCAGGCATTGGCTTCACCGATGTGCATGGCCAGTTTCGCCCATGCGGGTAATGCCAGTGCGGCTGCAAAAAAATACAGCACCAAAAATAAGCCAGCATATTCCGGCAGCTCCAGTCCGTCTGAAGCAAAAAACATGAACAGCGTCGCTGGTATCGCAGCTGCAATGCCATTCACGGCGAACACGGCGAGCAGCCAGCGAAACTGTCTATCACGCAAGGGCAGCATGACCGAGTGCGCTGGTGCATCCTCTACTTTGCGCAATGACGCGCGCGGTGCAAAGCGCAGTAGCACAAAAGTCGTGACCGCCAGCAGTACGATAAAAACAACCGACAATCCGGCCATGCCTATCACCATCGGCAGTGCCGCTGCCATCACCACACCGACTAGTGCACAGGCCTCACGCGTTGCGGTGAGTCTTGCGCGTTC
>JACCDL010428151.1_pt1 | contig 23522 bp, 23 predicted proteins | sample 7441931 | NCBI WGS metagenome assembly JACCDL01 (sample SAMN15323437, study PRJNA562643) | freshwater metagenome | isolation source: river surface water | place: USA:Blue River Watershed | collected 2017-08-16 | reverse complement strand
TAACTGACGTTCAAGTTGCTTGCCACCTGTTGGCGACTTAGAGACCACTAGGACAGTGTCATCTCCGGCAATCGTTCCGATGATATTCCCAAGTACGCCACTACTTGCGGCACGATCAAGGGTGCTTGCGAGAAGTTGCGCTCCCCCAGCAGGAGTCTTTAAAACCACCAAGTTTCCGCTCGCAACAATGCTAAGTACTAGTTCCTCTGAAGCTCTAGAGAACCGAGATCGATTCTCATTACTCTCTGTAAGAAATTGGTATCTAAGGAGACCACCTTGATCGCGTCCCCTGACTGCGCCTATCTCCTCTAAGTCGCGACTGGCCGTTGCTTGGGTTACATCGATTCCTTCATCTCTAAGGAGCTCAACTAAATCATTTTGGGAATGCACCAGGCCTTGATTTACATAAGAGATTACCAATGCTCGGCGCGCATTGGTCGATAGCGTGGATTTCTTAGCCACCGTAAACCTCCTCACAAATTTCGGCGAATGCTCCAGCAAATTTAATGATCTGCCGCTCTGTGATGATGAATGCCGGCGCAATACGGATGACATCTTCGCTAGTCGCATTAACGAGGTAGCCAGAATTTGCTAGCTGGCTTGCAATTTCTTTCGCCTTTCCATCCCTGACTTGAATTCCAATAAGTAGGCCTCTGCCTCTGCAGCCAATTACGCCTTCAACCGGCGAGAGCAGATTACGAAGCAGGGCGCCCTTCGTCGCATTGAGCGATAAGTAGCTGAACTTCTCTATTTCAGAGATCACTGCATTGGCCGCCGCGCAAGCAATTGGATTGCCACCAAAAGTTGTACCGTGACTTCCTGCGGTAAATAGCTGGGCTGATGGACCAAGGGCGATCATCGCTCCAAGAGGCAGACCGCCTCCTAGCCCCTTCGCCAGCGTAATGACGTCCGGCTTAATCCCTTCGTGTTCGAAACCGAACCAATTTCCAGTCCTACCCATACCAGTCTGGACAGAATCAATCACCAAAAGCGCTCCGGTCTTATCGCAAACTTCGCGAGCGGCTTTCAAATAACCCGATGGTGGAACTACGACGCCGGCTTCACCCATAATCGGTTCAATTATTAACATTGCAGTTCGCCGATTTACTTTTCGATATAAGGCTTTTACATCTCCATAAGGGACGTGAACTACGCTCGGTATGAGAGGTTTAAAAGGATCGCGTTTACTTGGTTGTCCAGTGAGGGATAGCGCACCCATTGTGCGGCCATGAAACGCGCCAAGGGCCGCGACAACCCGCTTTCTGCCCGTCAATCGCGAAAGTTTTAGCGCTGCTTCATTTGCTTCAGCTCCCGAATTGCAGAAGAAAACTCGCGCGCTAGCATCTCCGGTCATTTTTACCAAGCGTTCTGCGAGGTTTAGTACTTGGGGATGGCTATAAAAATTAGAGACATGGCTTAACTCTTTTGCTTGTTTCGCTATAGCGGCACTGACTCTTGGGTGGCTATGGCCAAGAAGATTAGTAGCAATTCCACCTAAGAGATCCAAGTACTTCTTGCCATCACTATCCCAGACATCAATACCTTTGCCTTTGACCAAGGAGATCGTTGGCGTCCCATACGTTGCCTGGATTGACTGGTTCCAACGTTCGGCTTGCGACACCGCGGGCTTTCTTAAGCTCTTACCCATGTTCCACCTTTCCCGGCTAGCGCATCCTTAAAGGCAACCAGAGATTTACCATCTATAACCCGGGCTGACATCGCGCCGGATGTAATTGCGTTAATCACCGCTGCAACCTTGGGCACCATTCCGCCTTCAAATGCTATGGAGCCAAGCTCTTTCAGGGAGACTTCGTGCATTAAAGAACTTTGATCTGGCCAGTTTCTATAGATGCCGGGCACATCAGTCATGAATAAAACTTCTTGGGCTCGCAATGCACCAGCAATTGCGCCAGCAGCAAAATCTGCATTTACATTTAGCGCACTCCCATCAACGCTATTGGATACCGGAGCGATGACTGGCAGAAACCCACCATCCAAGAGCGTGCTTAAGATTCTGGGATTTACCGAATCTACTTGTCCCACTAGGCCCAGTGCGCCCTCGCTCTTCACACTAACTTTTAGTAATCCAGCATCGCTTCCTGTTATGCCAACGGCCGGCAAACCAACTCGTTGCAAAGAACGCACTACTGAACGTAAGACAGACCCCGTTAGGACCGCTTCGACTACTTTCATGACTGATGGCGTTGTAATTCGCAGGCCATCTTTGAATTCTGATGGAACTCCCTCGATTTTGAGCTGTTGATCAATCTGCGGGCCCCCGCCATGAACAATCACGAATTGTTCGCCTTCGCTCCAACGCCGGGCAATCTCATCCATCCAGACTGGGTCGCTGTCCATGGCATGACCGCCGAACTTAATAACGATCATGTTGAGTAGGCCGAATTCTCGTGAACATATTCAGCAGTCAAATCATTTGTGTAGATTGTTGCTGAAGCGCTACCTAAATGCAGATCAATCAAAATGTCGATCCGCTCTGCTTTCATATTTACAAGTTCTCTGGGGTCGCCGGGAGCACTAGCTCTACAAACCATGACTCCATTTAAAGCCACATCAATATTGGCAGGATCTAAAACCGCTTTGGTGGTGCCAATAGCGGCAAGGATCCTGCCCCAATTTGGGTCCTCGCCATTTAATGCGCACTTTAAGAGATTATTACGAGCACAAGCTCGCCCGATCTCTACTGCATCGCGCTCGCTCTTTGCATTCACTACCTGTATTGCCACAACCTTCGAGTGGCCCTCGGCATCTGAAATCAGTTGATATGCAAGGCTCTCGCATACTTCAAAGAGCGCAGCCTTTAACTCATCGCGGGAGGGTTCAACTCCAGATGCTCCGGAGGACATGAAGAGAACTGTGTCATTTGTAGAGGTACATCCATCTGAGTCAATTCGATTGAACGTTACCTCACAAACCTCGGCAAAAATTTGATCCGCTAATCGCTTATCTACGACTGCATCTGTCATGACAACCGAAAGCATGGTAGCTAAAGCAGGGGCTAGCATTCCGGCTCCTTTAGCAATTCCAGCAACCTCAAAGCCATTCCGAGATTGATGCGCAATCTTTGCTACCGAGTCAGTAGTCATTATTGCTTCTGCGGCATCCAGTAATGAACCGTGATTCAAGCTCTTCACAGCAGCGTCAATGCCGGATAAAAGCTTTGTCATTGGAAGTCGAACCCCAATCAACCCTGTTGAACAGATGGCTACGTCGCTGGCGGAGAGTTCTAGCTTTGCCGCTACTTCCTCGGCGCTTTTATGTGTATCGGAAAAACCCTCAGGGCCGGTGCATGCATTTGCACCACCGCTATTAAGTAGAACTGCGGAAACCTCGTTATCCCTCACTACTTGAGCGGTCCAAGTAACTGGCGCGGCAACGATCTGATTTGTGGTGAAAACAGCTGTTCCAATCTTCGCTGGTCCATCATTAACAATGAGAGCTAAATCCTTCGCCCCAGAACTCTTTAGTCCAGCCGAGATTCCAACGCCTCGAAAACCCTTAGGGAAAGCGGTCATTGGCCAACGCCCATCGGGCTAAGGCCTAAAGTCTCATCAAAACCGGCAATCAGATTTGCATTTTGTAGCGCCTGTCCTGCGGCACCTTTTCCTAGATTATCTAGCGCCGCCGAAACAACCAATCTTGAAGTATGAGTATCTACTGCAAGCTGAAGCTGTACTCCATTTGAGCCGATGAGAGAGGAGGTTTCTGGAAGTTGGCCTTTTGGAAGGAGCGTCACAAACTTTTCATTCGCGTAGCTTCTCTGATAGATCTCCCTAATGGCACTCTCCGCTAGCGCAGTCTTTGCTGTGACTGTGGCTAATATTCCACGAGGCATCGGCGCAAGTATTGGTGTAAATGAAATCCGAACTTCTTCACCAGACGCATTACTTAGAGTTTCCTCGATCTCAGGAGTATGTTGATGAACTCCCCCAAATTTGTATGAAGAGAGGGAATTCATAATTTCGCTGGCGCTTAGATTTACCTTATTTGTTCTTCCCGCTCCGGTCGTTCCACTTGCGGCAACAACGACAATATCGCTCGCATCGATGGCTCCCTGTGCAATTGCTGGGGCGGTAGCGAGAGCAATCGCTGTGGCGTAACAGCCTGGATTAGCGACTCTCGTTGATTCAGAAATTTTTCCCCGTTGCCCAGGTAGTTCTGGCAAGCCATAGGTCCAAGTTCCGGCATGCGCTCCCCCGTAATACTTCTCCCACTTCGCCCGATCGCGCAGCCTAAAATCTGCGCCCAAATCGACGATCTTCAAGTCACTTCTCAATTCACTTACTAGGGCTGCAGATTCCCCATGCGGTAATGCCATGAAAACCAAATCACATGAATTTAATTCTTTCGCCGAAGTTTTTTCGAACTTCCTACCGAAGTATGAAGTGAGGTGAGAATGGATTGACGAGATTTCCTCGCCTGCGTTAGAGCCGGCCGCAATGTATGACGGATCGAATTTGCTGTGGGTCGCGAGTAATCGAAGTAACTCACCCCCGGCATAGCCGCTGGCTCCAACAATACCTACGCGCATCGGGCGAGAATACCCATTTGTGCATAATTATGCAAATGCTTGCATACTTATGCGTCAGCTCCTCAAGGTGGCTTTGAATCGCTGAACTACAGAACTTGTGGCCTGTTCGCGAAGCTTTGAAACTTCATCGCTCGTAAGTGTTCGGTCAGGCGCCCGGAAGGTCAAAGTAAAGGCCAAAGAAATCTGGTTCTCCCCGTCCCTTTGAAAGCGGTCAAAAAGCTCGACATTCTCTAATAGCTCGCCCGCACCTTCGCGCAAGACTGCGGTAATTTCGGCCGCAGAAACTTCTGCGGGAACAAAGAACGATACGTCTTGAATTGCCGCCGGCATCGTATTGACTGGTTGGGCTTGAATCGCCTTCTGGACGGGAATCGCATCGACAAGTAGCGCAAAGAAAATAGTCCGATCGGGCAACCCAAGGGCCGCGCAAATTCTTGGATGAATCTCTCCGGCGTGAGCAACTGGTTGTCCCGCGACTGTGAACTCAGCGCATCGACCTGGGTGCCATGGCGCTAACTCAACATTCTTGACTGAGAAATCACTAGTTATCTCACCCAGTAATTCACCAGTAATAGCGACGGCATCCTCCCAGGAAGCAGTTCGACCTTTGCCCCACCATCCCGATAATTCAATCTCGCCAGCAACAACACCACCAATATGAAGTGATTGGAAGGGTACGCTCTCGTAGATTTTCTTGATCTGATTTGCGGTCGGGCGTTGTGCCGTTGAAATTCCGGTGGCTTTTTCCAATTTCTTGACATCTCGGAAAACTAAGCCGCTCTCAAAGAGCGCTGCTGACTTTGCGCCTCGAGAGAGATTACGAGCAGCGGTTTCGAGTAAGCCGATAGATAGGTGGGTACGCAATAGCGGGTTCTGATCGGAAATTGGATTAGCAATCTTGAAGGTTTTTGCACGCTCTCCGGTAAACCCAAACAAGTCCATCTGAGATTGATTTACAAAAGGATAGTTATGTACTTCCGTGAAGCCTTTATTTGCTAACGCTAGTGAGAGATAGCGCCTGCGTTGCTGTAACGGCGTAAGTCCAGTTTTACCCGACTTAGGAATTTTCGGAGTTGGTATACGAGATGGAATTCGCTCGTATCCATAGAAACGAGCAACCTCTTCAGCAAAGTCAGATACATGATTCAAATCGCCCCGCCAGCTTGGCGAAGTAATGCGCCATCTCTTTCCTGATTTTGTGACCTTGCATCCAATGGCGACTAGCGCCTTCGCTACCTCAGCGCTTGAGTAATCCGTTCCGATAAGTTGGGAAATGTCGCTTGGATTAATTGTTGCAAACTTGGCCTTCGGCAAAGTTCCCTTGGAAGAAGTGCCATGGTATTTAGCGCTACCGTGTTCAATAAGTAATAGCGCGGCTCTCGCCGATGCGATTTCGGCGAGCGTTGGATCTACTCCTCTTTCAAATCTCCGAGAAGCTTCCGAGGAAAGGATATGGTTTCGCGAGTTTCTTGCAACGGCAACTGGATTGAAGTGAGCAGCCTCTAGTGCAATCTTGCTTGTTTCATCTCCAACTTCACTATCAAGACCCCCCATGGTTCCAGCCAAGGCAAGAGGTCGCTTTTCATCAGCAATTAAGAGATCATCCTTAGTCAATTTTCTTACCTGTTTATCTAAAGTTGTAATTGATTTGAAAGAGTTGGCGCGCTGTACTCGCAACCTTCCATTTATCTTCTCGGCATCAAATGCATGAAGTGGCTGTCCGAGCTCCAACATCACATAGTTGGTCACATCAACAGCCAGTGAGATTGGGCGCATGCCAGCCTGGGTTAGGCGACGGGACATCCAAGTAGGTGTCTTTGCTCTTGGATCTAGGTTGCTAAGAGAGCGGAGAAATATCAAATCAGCACCGCTCTTATCAAGAATCTCAACTTGAGTGATTTTTCCGCTCTTTTTCACTCTGGCTAACTTATTTAGTAACGCTTTACTTTCAATATCTTTGAATTTAAATCCCAACGACATAGCCAATTCGCGTGCGGCGCCCCTCACTGACATGGAATAACCACGATCCGGATTTACCGCTATATCTATGATCGGGTCATCTGCTCCAAGCGCCTTTAGGGCGTCACTTCCTATCTTGAATTTTCCATCGAGCACGATGATTCCGTTATGGTCCTCGCCTAATCCAAGCTCTCGCGCGGAACAGATCATGCCGTTACTTAATCTTCCATATGTCTCACGTGCGGAGATTGCGAAGTTCCCCGGCAAGACGGCTCCAGGCAGCGCGACAACAACTTGATCTCCAACCTTAAAATTTGTAGCTCCGCAAATCACATATCGATTGGATTTCTCGCCCAGATCAAGGGCCACAAAGCGAATGGGCTTCTTATGCCCGGTTAATTCTTCGATTTCCAATACTGTTCCTACTTTAAGCGGCCCTTTGATTCCTGAGGCAGGATTAATTACATCTTCAACCTCAAAACCTACTTTTACAAATGCCGCGACTAGTTTCTCAACATTCTTGGCTGGGTCGAAACTCTTAGGAAAGGTTATGAAATCTGCAAGCCATGAGATAGGAAGTTTCATTTACTTCCAACCCCAAATTGGCGCGAGAAGCGGAGGTCGCCTTCAACGATGTCGTGCATATCGCTAATTCCATTGCGAACCATCAACGTTCGCTCCAAACCCATGCCAAATGCAAAGCCGGTATAAACGGAAGTATCTATCCCGCATGCTTCAAGAACCTTGGGGTTAACCATCCCGCATCCACCCCACTCAATCCACCGCCCGTTATAGAAAAAATCTACTTCTGCGCTTGGTTCAGTGAAGGGAAAGAAAGATGGTCGAATTCGAGTCGTGACATCTGGGCCAAAGATGCGCGCCGCAAATAGATCCAGCGTTCCTTTCAGGTCAGCCATGGTGATGCCTTTATCTACAACCAAACCCTCAACTTGATTAAAGACCGGGGTATGAGTTGCATCCAATTCATCAGAGCGGTAAGTCCGACCAGGGCAGATAACGTAAATCGGTGGTTCGTTTTCAAGCATGGTGCGAATTTGAACTGGAGAGGTATGCGTCCTTAATACCAAACCCGAATCGACTGGTTCGATGAAAAATGTATCCTGCATCGTGCGCGCTGGATGATCCTCTGGGATATTTAATGCATCAAAATTCAACCAACCGGATTCCAGTTCCGGACCTTCTGCAACTTGGTAGCCCAGTCCAACAAATAGATCTTCAATCTCAAACCTAAGTGATGTCAATGGATGAAGCGCCCCGCGATGGGTACGTTGAGTTGGAAGGGTGACATCAACGCGCTCTTCCACCAATGCCTTGGTGTCGCGAGCAAGAGTGAGCTCACGTTCCTTATCATCAAAAGCTTGATTGATATTTGCTCTCGCGGTGCCGATTATTTTGCCAGTTGCTGCTCGCTCTTCAATCGGTACCTGGCCTAAGGATTGATTTGCTCGCGCTATTGGAGAGCGATCACCCACATGGGAGATCTTTACCTCTTTTAACTCCTCCAGGCTCTTGGCGCTCGAGATCGCAAGGACCGCGCTCTTTTTAATGAGCTCAATTTGAGCCGGATCGATAGATATCGGAGAAGCGGACACCGGAGAATTCTACTTAAGGCACGCTCAAATAGAGCTGCTATTTTCCAGCGTTTGCTACCGCATACATAACAACCGATGCGGCCGTCGCAAGATTCAAGCTCTCGGTCTTACCCGCCATCGGAATTGATACTGACTTTGCCCCAAGGCTTACTTCCACTTCTGGTGGGAGTCCCCGAGCTTCGTTTCCGAAGATCCAGATTGAAGGCTTACCTAATGATTCTCTAGCTGCATCCATCAAGGAGAGTGGAGCGTCGGCTTTGGTGGCAAATAGATTGCTATCAGTCTTTTCCGCAAACGCCTTGATATCAGCTACCGAAACTTCGTCGAGTACCTTCGTTTGCCAGAATGATCCTGCGGTTGAGCGAATGACTTTAGGGCTATAGACATCAACAGAACTATCGGAGAATATGACCGCATCGAAACCAAATGCATCTGCAGTTCGAATTATGGTTCCAGCGTTACCTGGGTCTTGAATCTGCCAGAAATAAGCGAACTTTCCACTCTTCAATCCCTGCAGCTCAGAGAGAGCCCTTCGCTTCAATCTTGCAATGGCGAGAACTCCTTGTGGTGAAACTGTATCGGTCATCGCTTTCATGACTTGGGGTGAAACCTCAATCAAATTCGCGTGGGAAAAAGATCCGAGTCGCTCTAACCCCTCTTGGGTATAGAAGATACTTTCGATTTCGGTCTCGCTTGAAGCTAGAGCCGCCTTAATGTTTTGCACACTTTCGATTACATATCTGCCGCGCTCGCGCCGCTCTTTTACTCCTCTTGAACCTAAAAGAGCCTTCACCGCCTCGACGTGAGGCGATTGAAGGCTCGTAATCATTTCTATTCGCTCTGTTAAGAGACTTTCACATTCTTCTTGGCAACCTCTACTAAATTAGCGAAGGCCTTCGGATCATTTGTGGCTAAATCCGAGAGAACACGACGATCAACTTCAATACCCGCGGCCTTTAGGCCTTGGATAAAACGGTTGTAGGTAATCCCATTTTCGCGAGCGGCCGCATTAATACGGGTGATCCAAAGCTGACGGAAATCACCTTTCTTATCTTTACGGTCATTGAAGGCATAAATCATCGAGTGAGTGACTTGTTCTTTTGCCTTTGTGAAGAGACGGGAACGCTGTCCGCGATAACCGCTGGCGCGCTCTAATACTGTGCGACGCTTCTTCGCCGCGTGAACTCCACGTTTTACTCTAGCCATGGCACTCCCCTTACTTCATTCCAAGCAAGCGCTTGGCTGAGAACGTATTTCGGTCATTTGCAGTTGCATCCTTCGAGAGGCGGCGAGTCAATCGCGATGACTTACGCTCGAGCAGGTGGCGCTTTCCGGCGCGCTCATGCATAACCTTTCCGGATCCGGTGACGCGGAAGGTCTTCTTCGCACCACTATGAGTCTTCATCTTTGGCATATGTAGCTCCTTTACTTCTGCTCGTTCTTTACAGCAGCTGCGCGACGTTTCGCTTCAGCTACTGCATCGCTCTTCTTCTTAAGCGGACCGAGCACCATCGTCATGCTCCGTCCCTCTCGCTTTGGTGCGAATTCGACAAATCCAGTTCCTGCGACATCTTCAGCAAGACGCTGCAGCAACCGAAACCCAATTTCGGGGCGAGTTTGTTCACGCCCCTTGAACTGAACAGTTACCTTCACCTTGTCCCCACCAAGAAGAAACTTCTCGATGTGATTCTTCTTCGTCTCGTAATCATGGTTCTCGATCTTTAAGCCCATCCGGATTTCCTTCACCACAATGTGGGTCTGGTTCTGGCGAGCTTCCCGTGCTTTCTGGGCGATCTCGTACTTGTACTTCCCAAAATCCATGATCTTGCAGACTGGAGGCTGCGCATCCGGTGCGATCTCTACGAGATCGTAACCAGCCTCATCGGCTAGTCGTAGCGCTACATCAATAGCAACTACACCAACTTGCTCGCCGCCTGCTCCGATCAATCTAATTTCTGGAACGCGGATACGATCGTTGATTCTCGGTTCTGTGGTGCTGATAACTCTTCCTTTCAAATATTCGAGTAGGGAATCGAATAGATTCAAGATTGAGAGGAGGCCGCAACAATTCCTACAGGCGATGAACCCTGTGATCCTTGACCAGCTCGCTTAGGAAGCGAGTTAGGTGGGAGCGGCTAGCTCCACTTCATCTTGGCCATCAGGCCTAGTTAGGCCCAATTGCTGTGGCAAAGGTTACCGGGCAGACCTTGGCCAACCAAATCGGGGTGCGCTTAATGAGCCTGGCATCTAGCGTTAGGCCATGAAGAAGCGTGGCGATGAAGAGTTTCACAACATCACTGAGGCTCAATCGGCGCTCTCGGATGATATTCCTGGTCGCCAGCGAAAGTACTTCTGGTCGATGATGATTCGTACACTCTGCTTCCTTCTCGCCGTTTTCACACCTAGTCCATATCGCTGGTTCTTCTTAGTCGGCGCGGTAACACTTCCTTATATCTCAGTAATTGTTGCAAACGCCGGCCGTGAGACGATTAGAGGAGAGGCAAAATTGCTTCGTTCTCGTAATCGTGAGATTGGTAGATGAAACGAATCGTTGGAGCTTCTCTCCTCGCATTAATTCTTGTAGCTCTTTGTATTCAAGGCGCTAGCTGGCAATTTGACCGCCATGAAGTACGCCATGCCAAGAATGAATTGATTCGAGCAAATATAGCCAAGGCTCCGGTAACAGAATCTGATCTGAGTATCTTAGGTTTAAATGAAGTCGCCTGGCGCTCGATAAAGTTAACGGGACGTTTTAATCCAGAGAGTGAGATATTGGTCCGAAATAGATATCACGAGGGCAAATACGGATTTGGAGTAATCACTCTCTTTGAAAGCTCTTCTGGTAAGAGGTATTGGGTTGATCGCGGTTGGGTCGTCGCCGGTAAAGATGCGCTTACTCCCCCAGAGATCAAGCCGGTTTCAAACGAGCTGATTTCAATTGAGGGGAGAGTGAGGGTGGAAGATATTGAATCTCAGATTGCCGGAACCGTATTTGCAGTACCTGGAAATGATGGTGGTTCCAAATTAACTCGTTGGAATAACGAGAAAGAAATTATTACTGAACCCTTCTACTTCGACCTCATCAATTCAGATAACTCCACCTTTATCCCAGATGTACCTGCAATTCTGCCCGAACTAAGTGATGGTCCACACCTTGCGTATTCGGTGCAATGGGTTCTATTTGCTGGATTGGCTTTCTTTGGACTTTATCTGGTCATTCGCGAAGAGCGGAAGGCTCACGCCGAGAAGCTCTGACGCTGATACAAATCGGCATAAAGTCCATTGAGCGAGAGAAGTTCTTCGTGGCGGCCCCGCTCCTTTATCTCCCCTGACTCAATTACAAGAATTTGATCCGCTCTTCTCACCGTTGACAACCGGTGGGCTATAACGATGCTGGTGCGATCTTTAAGTGCAGTAGCAAGAGCTTCTTGAACTAGCGCTTCATTCTCCGAATCAAGATGCGCTGTCGCTTCATCCAGTATGACAATTCGTGGCGCCTTAAGAAGTAGCCGGGCGATGGCAAGTCGTTGTTTTTCCCCTCCAGATAATCTGTGGCCTCGCTCGCCGACAACTGTGTCCAAGCCATTTGGAAGGGATTGAATCATCTCCCAAATCTGTGCAGCGCGACATGCATCCTCCATTTCGACTTCAGTTGCATCGGCTTTCGCATAGCGCAAATTTGCCGCAATTGAATCGTGGAACATATGTGCATCCTGGGTTACTACCCCAATTGAATTTCTAAGTGAATCAACTTTAAGTTCTCGAATATCATCGCCGCCAACTTTTATCGAGCCAGAAGTTACATCGTAGAGCCTCGGAAGAAGCGAGCTAATAGTTGTCTTTCCGGCGCCCGATGGGCCAACAAGCGCCGTTAATGAACCAGCTGGAGCCATGAAACTTACATCTTTGAGGATCTCGCCGCTCTCAATCAGCTCCGGTTTTGCAACTGACTCAAGTGAAGCAAGGGATATCTCATCTGCCTTCGGATAGGCAAAGCGCACTTTTTCAAACTCAACGCTCAACGGACCTGATTTCACACTCTTTGCACTCGCTTTATCGCGCACCATTGGCACTAGATCTAAAACTTCAAATACTCGCTCGAAAGATACAAGTGCGGTCATTACATCCACCCGGACATTAGAAAGTGCAGTTAGCGGTCCATAGAGACGAACGAGCAAAGTTGTTATGGCAAGTAGCGTTCCCAGGGTAATTTCCTTATTTATCGCTAAATGTCCGCCAACTCCATATGCGAAAGCAGTTGCAATCGAGGCAATTGAAGTTAAGGCGATGAAGAACATCCGCTGTAGCAGGGCTATCGATACGCCGATATTGGCAACTTTTCGCGCTCGAGTCGAAAAATAGTTCCGCTCATTGGATTGATCCCCATAGAGAGAGACCAAGAGCGCACCAGAGACGTTGAAGCGCTCTGTCATTGTTGCCGACATCTCGGCATTCAGATTGAAGGATTCTCTCGTTAAGCCCTGTAGCTTCCGGCCAACCCATTTTGTAGGAAAAAGAAAGACCGGCAGAAGGGCAAGCGCAAGTAGGGTTATCTTCCAGGAGAGCGTTAGTAATGCTCCTACTACGAGAATTAGCGTAAGGATATTGCTAACCAAACCAGCCAAAGTAGTTGTGAATGCTTGCTGGGCGCCAATCACATCTGAATTGATTCGCGAAATTAGCGCTCCAGTTTGGGTCCGCGTAAAGAAAGCAATTGATTGACGTTGCACGTGACTGAAGACTTGGGTTCTCAGGTCGAAGATTAGATTTTCACCGATTCGTGCCGAAAACCATCTTCCGATCATGGAGAAGATGGCATCAAGGATTGCTATCAATCCCACCAATAGGGCAAGTTGGGTTACTAATCCGGGATTTCCGGGGATTACACCATCATCGATCAAGCGCTTGAGCAATAGCGGAGAGGTAATCACCAGTACAGCATCAACGACAACGGTGAGTAAGAAGAATATAAGTGCAGTTCGATATGGAGCAGCATAGGAAGCAATTCGCTTCACTGTTCCAGCTTTAAGCCTTTGATCTTTTACCGAAGCATCTGCGGTAAGCGAGCGGAAAGACATCCACATCGCGTGTTGAGACATGTGGCTACCTTATGGGCTTATTTATCGGAATCTGAAATCAGACAGTGAAGCCAATTGCGCGCAATTGTTCGCGCCCATCATCAGTAATCTTGTTTGGGCCCCATGGTGGCATCCAGACCCAATTAATACGCACATCAGAGACTAAATCTTGAAGAACTGATCGAGTTTGATCCTCAATTACATCTTGCAGTGGGCAGGCCGCTGATGTGAGAGTCATGTCAAGAACTGCGACATTTCCATCATCAACTGTCACGTCATAGATAAGTCCAAGATCCACAACATTGATTCCCAACTCAGGATCGATGACATCTTTCATTGCCTCGGTGATGTCTGCAACGGCTGCTTTATCTGTCATCGTCATATCCAATCTACTTATTCTTCAGCGCTTGCTGGAGCGCATCCTTAAATGCCATCCAACCCAACAGGGCACATTTTACCCGTGCTGGAAACTTTGATACTCCGGCGAATGCGACTCCGTCCTGAAGATGATATTCATTGCCAGAGTCCTTCCCCTTGCTTTGAAGCATTGCTTGAAACTCCTCAACCAGTGCAAGCGCATCTGCGGCGCTCTTGTCGATCAATAGGTCTGTCATTACCGAAGTCGAGGCTTGCGAGATCGAGCAGCCAACTCCCTCCCATGTGACCTTTGAAACCCGGTCTCCTTCTAGATGAAGGTTTAGAGTCACCTCATCGCCACAACTTGTGTTGACGTGATGGACTTGAGCATCCGGGTTTGCGGCTAGCGATTTGTTTAGCGGTCGTTTATAGTGATCGAGAATCACTTCTTGATAAAGCGAATCGAGTTCCATTACCGCTCCGCAAAATACTTTCGGGCTCGTTCCACGCCCTCAACGAGAGCAGAAATATCATCAAAATCGTTGTAAAGATAGAAAGATGCACGAGTAGTGGCGACGGTCTTGAATCTCTTCATTAAGGGCCAGGCGCAGTGATGTCCAGTACGCACCGCAATACCAAATTGATCTAACGCCTGTCCTAGATCATGAGGATGAATTCCATCTACTGCAAAAGAAACTACTCCCCCGCGCATCTCCAAATCCTTAGGTCCGATTATGGAGAGACCATTAATAGTTTGGAGCCCTTCTAAAGCTTTTCTGGTCAGTTCAACCTCGTGGGCATGGATTCGATCAAGACCAATCTTGTTTAAGTAATCAACAGCCGCACCTAGTCCCACGGCTTGCGCCATATTTGGGACCCCCGCTTCAAATCTCTTTGGAGCATCGAGATACGTGGCCGATTCCATCGTTACGCTTTCAATCATTGAACCGCCAGTTAGAAACGGCGGCATCTCGTCAAGTAAATCCTTCTTGCCCCAGAGGATTCCGACTCCAGTTGGGCCAAGCATTTTATGGCCAGAAAAAGTAACAAAATCTACATTGAGTGACTTCACATCAACTTTGTAATGAGGAACGGATTGGCAAGCATCAAGCACAAAGAGCGCTCCAACTTCATGCGCTCGCTTCGTGACTTTCTCTAATGGATTGATAGTTCCAAGGACATTGGATTGATGAGTTAGCGCTACTACCTTTGTCTTAGTGTTAATCAAATCATCCATATTCGATAGATCTAATCGCCCCTCATCGGTCACGTTAAACCAAACGAGTTCAGCCCCAGTACGGCGAGCGAGTTCTTGCCAAGGTATCAGATTCGCGTGATGCTCCATTTCAGAGAGAACAATTCGATCTCCTGCTTTTAAATGAAATCTCGAGCCAACAGTTGAATTTCCCAGAGAGTAGGCAATTGCATTGATGCTTTCGGTAGCTGATTTAGTGAAGATAACTTCATTTGAATCCGCGCCAATAAAATTAGCAACCTTCTCTCGGGCGCCCTCGTAAAGTTCTGTCGCTTCTTCAGCAAGCTGGTGAGCGCCCCGATGAACGGCAGCGTTGTGGTTTTGATAGAAATCACGCTCTGCATCGAGTACAGAATTTGGTTTTTGTGATGTTGCTCCGCTATCTAAGTAGACAAGACGATTATTGCCGCGAATCTTGCGCTTCAGGATTGGGAAGTCGGCCTTTATAGCGGCAATATCTAAGGAACTCACGGAGATGTGCAATTACGCTTTCACGTATTGCGCATACCCCTTCTCCTCAAGTCGCTCTGCTAACTCCGGTCCACCCTCTTCAACGATCTTTCCGCCTGCGAAAACATGGACAAAGTCAGGTTTGATGTAACGAAGAATGCGTGTGTAGTGGGTAATCAGCATGATTCCGAGATTTTGTTCTTGTTTTACTCGGTTTACACCCTCAGAGACAATTCTTAAAGCATCTACATCGAGACCAGAATCAGTCTCATCGAGAATCGCAATCTTTGGCTTCAAGAGCTCCATCTGTAAGATCTCGTGGCGTTTTTTCTCGCCGCCTGAAAAGCCTTCATTAACGCTGCGCTCTGAGAATGCTGGATCCATAGCAAGTTTGCTCATCGCTTCTTTTACTTCTCCTACCCAGGTACGTACCTTCGGCGCTTCGCCTCTTAGCGCAGTTGCGGCGGTACGGAGGAAGTTAGCTACCGAAACACCAGGCACTTCTACTGGATATTGCATAGCTAGGAAGAGACCAGCTTTTGCCCGCTCGTCTACGCTCATTTCTAAAACATCAACGCCATCAAGGGTGACTGAGCCGCCGGTGATTGTGTACTTCGGGTGACCTGCGATTGAGTAAGCGAGAGTTGATTTGCCAGAGCCATTTGGGCCCATGATTGCGTGCACTTCTCCAGAGTTAATGGTGAGATCAACGCCACGGAGAATTTCGGTCATGCCCGAATCAGTTTCAACTCCGACTTGGAGACCTTTAATTACTAGTTGTGACATTTCCGCTCCTACCGTCCACTCTTAGAAATCGTGACGGTATCTCCATCACGCTTTACTTCAAAAACTTCTAACGACTCTGTAGCAGGTGGTGTTAGCGCTGCTCCGGTGCGCAGATCAAATTCTGCTCCATGTAACCAGCATTCAATCTTCTCGCCTGAGACTTCGCCTTCAGAGAGCGATGCCTCGGAATGAGAACAGATATCAGCGACTGCGAACACTTCTTCATTTACTCGAACGACACATACATCCTTATCGCCAACGGTTACCTTCGTAGCTTTGCCAGGAGTCAAATCGGCGTAATTAAGTGAAACGCTCATTGTCCGCCCACCTTTGCAAGTTGTGAGTCGATACGATTCATAAGTCGTTCTTCAACGCTTTCGATACCAATCTTGTTGACAATCTCACCGAAGAAGCCGCGGATCACTAATCTGCGGGCCTCAGACATGGGAATTCCACGTGACATTAGATAGAAGAGTTGCTCGTCATCAAATCGCCCTGTGGTACTTGCATGGCCTGCGCCCACGATCTGACCGGTCTCGATTTCAAGATTGGGAACTGAATCAGCTCGCGCCCCATCAGTAAGAAGGAGGTTCTTGTTCAGTTCATATGTATCTGTGCCTTCTGCATTTCCGCGAATAAATACATCGCCGATCCAAACCGTCCGAGCTTGTGCACCGGCGAGGATTCCTTTATAGGTGACTCGTGATTTGCCGTTAGGAATCCCATGCTCGACATGCACTCGATGCTCTAGATGTTGTCCATCGGTTGCGAAATAGAGTCCCAGGAGTTCAGCGCTGCCGCCTTGATCTGAATACTCAACCGTCGGAAGTAGTCGAACCAGCGATCCTCCAACAGTTATAGTGATCGAGTTAAAGTTTGCATCTCTTCCAACAATCGCGTGATGGCGACCCAGATGAATTGCGTTCTCGTTCCATTCCTGCAGAGAGATGAAAGTTAAGTTCGCTCCGGCTTCAAGGCGAATCTCGATCTCTTCCCCAATGCTCCCAGCGCCTTCATTTTCAACTACCACGGTCGCTTTACTATGGGCGCCAGCTGTAACAACAGTCCGAGAGAACTCCTTCTCCACTCCTGCTGAACGCTTTAGAAAAATTGGCTCGCTTACGATCGCTTCTTTATCAATCTTCAAATGAGTGACTTTTGATGCGGTAGCGCGGACACGTTGAATGATTACATCCTCAGTTGTGGACTTTGGAGGTAGTTCTGCAGCGGAAACCGTTTCTATGTTAAAGCCAGTTCGGACCGAACCGACAAGTTCAATCGAAATTCGATCAATTACGGAAGTCGCAGAATCATGCATTCCGTTCAAGCGCTTAAGCGGAGTGAAGCGCCATGCTTCTTCCCTGCCGGTTGGAGTGAGGTAATTTGTTGGTAGTCCGCTCATTATCCGACGGCACCTTCCATTTGGAGTTCGATAAGACGATTTAACTCAAGGGCGTACTCCATCGGTAACTCGCGCGCAATCGGTTCGATGAATCCGCGGACAATCATCGCCATTGCTTCATCTTCAGAGAGTCCTCGTGACATGAGATAGAAAAGTTGATCGTCGCTAATTTTAGAAACGGTGGCCTCGTGTCCCATCGAAACATCATCCTCACGGACATCGACATATGGATAGGTATCGGATCTAGAGATTGTGTCGACTAGTAGGGCATCGCACTTCACAGTGCTCTTTGAATGGTGTGCGCCTTCCTGGATTTGCACTAGACCTCTATAAGAAGTTCTGCCCCCGCCACGCGCGACTGACTTCGAGACGATCGTTGAGGATGTAAAGGGAGCAGCATGAACCATCTTCGCGCCGGCATCTTGATGTTGGCCCTCGCCTGCGAAGGCAATAGAGAGAGTCTCTCCCTTTGCGTGTGGCCCCATCATAAATACCGCCGGATACTTCATGGTTACTTTAGAACCGATATTTCCATCGATCCACTCCATAGTTGCACCTTCGGCACAGGTTGCGCGTTTGGTGACCAAGTTGTAAACGTTGTTAGACCAGTTTTGTATCGTCGTATAACGCACACGAGCATTCTTCTTTACGATGATTTCAACTACAGCTGAGTGAAGTGAATCTGAAGAGTAGATCGGCGCAGTGCACCCTTCTACGTAATGAACATAAGATCCTTCATCGGCAATAATCAAAGTTCTTTCGAACTGGCCCATGTTCTCGGTATTAATACGGAAATATGCCTGGAGCGGGATTTCGACATGAACTCCCTTTGGGACATAGATAAATGAGCCGCCAGACCAGACGGCGGTGTTGAGCGCTGCGAATTTATTATCACCAACTGGAATTACAGTTCCGAAGTACTCTTTGAATAACTCTTCATGCTCTTTCAAGCCAGTGTCTGTGTCCAAGAAGATAACGCCTTGTTCCTCGAGATCCTCACGAATTGAGTGATAGACAACTTCAGATTCGTACTGCGCTGCTACGCCAGCAACTAGGCGCTGCCGCTCCGCATCAGGGATTCCGAGCTTGTCGTATGTGTTCTTAATATCTTCTGGGAGATCTTCCCAGGACTTTGCCTGCTTTTCGGTGGAGCGGACGAAATACTTGATGTTGTCAAAATCTATTGTCGAAAGATCAGATCCCCATGCCGGCATGGGTTTCTTATCAAAGAGCGATAACCCTTTGAGGCGGAGGTCGAGCATCCAATCAGGCTCACTCTTCTTAGAGGAGATATCGCGAACAACAGCTTCGTTGAGACCGCGCTTACTTTCGGCGCCCGCTACATCCTTATCGGCCCAGCCATATTGGTATTTGCCGAGACCTTCTAATTCGGGATGGGTGGTTTGGCTCATTTGCGCTTTTTCCTCTCGGTTGCATTTGGAAACTGCTTCTTGGGTTGGGGAATGAAAGTGGTGCATACGCCATCACCATGAGCGATGGTCGCGAGTCTTTGTACATGAGTTCCCAGTATCTGAGCGAATGCCTTTGTCTCCTCTTCGCAGAGTTGCGGAAACTCGGCAGCGACATGGGCTATCGGACAATGATGCTGACATAGCTCAACGCCAACTCCATGAGAGTGCGTACTTGCTGCGTAGCCCTCTTTTGTTAAGAATTTTGCGAGCGCTCTTGCGCGATCTTTAGAAGGTCTTACTTCGACTTCTGATTTTTTGGAAATCTCTTCTGCTCGCTGTTTTGCAAATCCAGCTACGAGGTGATCTCCGCCTTGGGAGGAAATAAAGCGGAGCGCTGAAACCGCAAGATCATCATAAGAGTGCTCAAATTGTTCTCGACCGAGATCGCTCATCACAAAAACTTTTGAGGGGCGGCCACGCATGCGAACACTTCTTGAATGTGGTTCGCGCTCTTCCAGGATCCCATCCTCAATTAGCGAGTCAAGATGGCGCCTAATTCCTGCAGGGGTCATTTTTAACCGGTCAGCGAGAGCCACCGCTGTCGAAGGGCCGGATTCCAGGATCGCTCGAGCCACCTGATCGCGGGTGCGCAAGTCGGGGTTGGCGAGGCTGGTTTTCACAACGTTATTGTTGCGTAATTCATCTCCCCCTGCCAATTGAGAAGGCCGGCCCGGAGGGTCATGAACCGTAGGCTCTGCCCATGCTCAAGAGCGCGAAAATCTTAAAACGCCTCTCATCGCTCATGGTTTTCACGCAATCTGCGATTGTGATTACTGGAGCATCAGTTCGAATCACGGGATCAGGGCTGGGCTGCTCCACTTGGCCTGAATGCACCCCAGGATCTTTCACTCCCACCCCTGATCAACCGGAGTCGCCACTGCATGCATGGATTGAATTTGGAAATCGGCTATTGACCTTTGTACTTCTCATAAACGCACTCCTTCTAATGGTGGCAATCTTGCGCAACAAGCGACGAGATCTACGCACCCTGGGATTGGTACAAATCTTGGGAATTCTCGCCCAAGGCGTTCTGGGCGGAGTTACAGTGCTTACTGGATTAAATCCAGCAACAGTCTCCGCGCACTTTCTTCTATCAATAGTCCTGATTGCAGCTGCGCTATCCCTTCGCCAGCGAGCCCATGGGGTAACGCCGACTGATATCAAGTTGGCGCCATTGACTCGTCGCCTCGCCCGAATCACAGTTGCGCTAACAGCGCTAGTGATTTTTGCAGGGACCATCGTCACTGGAAGTGGACCACACGCCGGCGATGATTTAGCAGAGCGGTTCAATCTTGATCCCCGGATGATGTCCTGGATTCATGCGGACTTAGTTATCGCGCTGATTGGAGTGACGGTTGCCCTACTCATCGCGATTCGACTAGGCGAAGCGGAAGATACGAGATCGAGCTGGGGGGTCAGCGCCCGAAACTTTCTCATCATCTGCCTTGCTCAAGGAGCGATTGGTTACACCCAGTATTTCACCGGCTTGCCCGAACTTCTCGTGGGATTTCATATTCTCGGCTCAGTTCTAGTGTGGCTAACGGTCTGGAACTTAACGATTAAAGGTAATGTCCTATCCCGGTCATGAGATATCCAGAACGCCCAGCTTGGACCGCACTCGATGATAAATCTGTCGCGGTTGCCCGAGCGCTCGCTATGGATGCCGTTCAAAAAGTGGGAAACGGCCACCCGGGAACTGCAATGTCTCTCGCGCCCGTGGCCTACACGCTCTTCCAGAGATTCCTACGGCATGACCCAAGTGATTCAAATTGGATTGCGCGCGATCGCTTCGTACTATCGTGCGGTCACTCCTCTCTAACTCTCTACATTCAACTCTTCTTTAGCGGTTATGGTTTAAAGCTAGATGACTTAAAGTCCTTTAGAACTTGGGGATCACTTACTCCGGGACATCCCGAGTATGGACACACCTTGGGAGTAGAGACAACAACTGGACCGCTCGGTCAAGGTGTAGCCAATGCAGTCGGAATGGCAATGGCCGCGCGCTATAAACGAGGACTCTTTGATCCAGAGAGTGCAATTGGTGAGAGCATCTTTGACCACAATATCTGGGTAATTTGCAGCGATGGCGATCTGCAAGAAGGTGTAAGCGCTGAAGCTTCATCTCTTGCGGGCACTCAAGAACTTGGAGCTCTAAAAGTTATCTACGATGACAACCGAATCTCAATTGATGGCGACACTCACCACACTTTCACCGAAGATGTAAGCGCTCGATATCGCTCTTACGGCTGGAATGTAATTGAAGTTGCTGCGAAAAAGGATGGCGATGTAGATAGAGATGCTCTTGAAGTTGCTATGCAGAGCGCCCTAGAAGAAAAAATTAGACCGACGCTAATCCGCCTAAAGACAGTCATTGCCTGGCCCGCACCTAAAGCGCGCAATACCGCGAAATCACATGGTTCAGCCCTCGGCAAAGAGGAAGTAGCCGCCACAAAGCTTCTCTTAGGTCTACCAGAAGAGGACTTCTACTTTCCCACTGAAGTACACCAGCATGTGAGGAAAGTTTCAGATCGAAGTCAGTCTCTTAGAACCGAATGGAATCAAGCTTTCGAAAGTTGGAAGAGAGAGAATCCCGCTAAATCCGAACTCTTGCAACGCCTTGAATCAGGTTCGTTGCCATCAGGTTGGCAGCAGGGAACTCCTAGTTTCCCAAGTGAGAAAGAAGTTGCAACAAGAAAAGCTTCTGGCGAACTAATAAATCACTTTGCCAAAGTTCTGCCTGAATTGATTGGCGGATCGGCAGATTTGGCGGAGAGTAATAACACTATGGTTGAAGGCGGTGGGTCGTTTCTACCTAGCTCTTCAATCCTTCCCGGAGCTTCTCCATACGGAAGAAATATCTTCTTTGGAATTCGCGAGCATGCGATGGGGGCAATCCTCAATGGAATGGCGCTGCATGGTGGACTGCGGCCTTATGCCGGTACCTTCTTAGTCTTTAGCGATTACATGCGTGGCGCTGTCCGACTGTCGGCGTTAATGAAGCTTCCGGTCATATATGTGTGGACTCACGATTCAATCGGCCTGGGTGAAGATGGGCCCACTCACCAACCAATCGAACATTTCGCCGCCTTAAGAGCGATTCCGGGTCTTGATGTCATCCGTCCGGCCGATGCCAATGAGGTAGTAATCGCTTGGCAAGAGATTTTGAGACGAAAGGCGCCAGCTGGCCTACTGCTCTCCCGCCAGAATCTTCCGGTAATTGATCGAGCGAGCTTCAATAGCGCTGATGGTGTTGCAAGAGGTGCTTACGCCCTAAATGATGAGAAAAATCCAGAATTGATAATAATTGCAACCGGTTCGGAGGTCTCCCTCGCCCTCGCTGCCCTTTCCGAACTTACGGCCAAGGGAGTTAAAACGAGAGTCGTAAGTGCCCCATGTCTGGAATGGTTTAAAGCACAACCCGAGAGTTACAAAGATGAACTTTTGCCTAAGAGCGTTAAGGCGCGCGTAAGCGTTGAAGCAGGAATTGCACAAGGCTGGCGCGATCTGATTGGCGATGCCGGTGAATCCATATCAATCGAGCACTTTGGCGCCTCAGCCTCGCATACGACTCTATTTAGTGAATTTGGTTTTACCGTTAAAAGAGTGATTGAAGCTGCCGAAGCTACTTTGAAGCGAGTTCGTTGATGTCGCTTGAAAAAATTTCTAACGCTGGAGTATCGGTATGGCTAGATGATCTCTCTAGAGAGCGGATGGTAAAGGGTGGCAAAGCTAGTTATTTGCCCCAGCTGATTGAGAACGACTTTGTCGTCGGAGTTACAACTAACCCAGCTATCTTCTCATCGGCTATCGCCAACTCGGATCTCTATAAAGATGACATTGCCTCGCTACATGGAAGAGGATTGAGCGCCGAAGAAATTATTACTGAGTTAACCACTTCGGATGTACGGCAGGCATGTAATCTTTTTCGTTCCGTCTTTGAACGAACCCATGGAGTCGATGGCCGCGTCAGTATTGAGGTAGATCCAAGACTCGCACGGGATACCGAAGGAACCATTAGACAAGCTCGCGAACTATGGAAACTTGTTGGTGCATCGAATGTTCTGATAAAGGTTCCAGCCACAAAAGAGGGCTTGCCTGCTATTCGTACATTGACTGCGGAGGGTATAAGCGTAAATGTGACGATAATCTTTTCGGTATCGCGCTATCAAGCTGTCTTGGATTCCTTTATAGCCGGGCTTGAGGATCGACTCGCTAATGGTCAATCCATAACGGATATCCATTCGGTCGCATCGTTCTTCATTAGTCGCGTCGATACAGAAATCGATAGTCGACTCAATGATCCAAGTCACCAAGCTCTCAAAGGTCGCGCTGCGCTCGCTAACGCACGTCTTGCTTACGAACACTTTATTGAGATTGAATCCAGCGAACGCTGGCGAGCGCTTGCTAAATCTGGTGGAAACATTCAGCGACCTCTCTGGGCATCTACGGGAGTGAAAGACCCCAATTACAGCTCCACTATGTATGTTTTAGATCTCGTAGCAGATAAAACTGTTAACACAATGCCCGAATCCACCCTTTCCGCTCTCCGTTCAAGCTCAGATTTCAGCGGAGACACAATAACTGGACGGTTTGCTGAAGCG
>JACCDL010537650.1_pt1 | contig 23590 bp, 16 predicted proteins | sample 7441931 | NCBI WGS metagenome assembly JACCDL01 (sample SAMN15323437, study PRJNA562643) | freshwater metagenome | isolation source: river surface water | place: USA:Blue River Watershed | collected 2017-08-16 | reverse complement strand
GTCATTATTGACGAGGATTTCCGTACTGAGAATATCTCAGGTTCGGGTGCGCGCGCCCTTGCTGAAGCGATTGAAAAAGAAGGCATGGAAGTTCTTGGTCTGACCAGTTATGGTGACCTCACTTCTTTTGCTCAGCAAGCTGCAAGAGCTTCTTGTTTCATCCTTTCCATTGACGATGAAAAGTTTGGAGCGGGTTCTGAGGCAGAAATTGACGCAGCCCTAGAAAGCTTGCGTGCATCTGTCGTTGAAGTGCGTAAACGTAATGAAGAGATTCCTATCTTCTTGTACGGTGAAACCAGAACTTCTCGTCATATCCCTAATGACGTTTTGCGTGAGTTACATGGCTTTATTCATATGAATGAAGATACGCCTGAGTTTGTAGCTCGCCATATCATTCGTGAAGCTAAGGTTTACCTAGATTCATTAGCTCCGCCATTCTTCAAAGCACTCACTCACTACGCTTCTGATGGTTCTTACTCTTGGCACTGTCCAGGTCACTCTGGTGGCGTAGCTTTCTTAAAGAGCCCTGTAGGTCAAATGTTCCATCAATTCTTTGGTGAGAACATGTTGCGTGCTGACGTATGTAACGCCGTTGATGAGTTAGGTCAGCTCTTAGACCACACCGGCCCCGTGGCTGCTAGTGAGCGAAATGCCGCTCGCATCTTTAATGCTGATCATTTGTTCTTCGTAACAAATGGCACATCTACTTCTAATAAGATTGTTTGGCACTCAACCGTCGCTCCTGGCGATATTGTGATTGTCGACCGTAACTGCCATAAATCGATTTTGCATGCCATCATGATGACTGGCGCTGTTCCTGTTTTCTTGATGCCTACTCGTAATCACTACGGCATTATTGGTCCGATTCCTAAAGAAGAATTTGACTGGAAAACCATCCAGAAAAAGATTGAAAACAATCCTTTCATTCTTGATAAAAAAGCCAAGCCTCGTGTTTTAACAATTACACAAAGTACCTACGATGGTGTTTTGTATAACGTTGAAATGATCAAAGAAATGTTGGATGGCAAAGTAGATACCTTGCACTTTGATGAAGCTTGGTTGCCGCACGCCACATTCCATGATTTCTATAAAGACATGCATGCGATTGGTAAAGATCGTCCGCGCTCAAAAGAGAGCATGGTCTTCTCTACTCAATCAACTCATAAGTTGCTTGCTGGTTTATCTCAGGCATCACAAATTTTGGTTCAGGATTCCGAATCTAATAAGTTAGATAACGATTGCTTCAATGAATCGTATTTGATGCACACATCAACCAGCCCTCAGTACGCCATTATTGCTTCATGTGACGTTGCGGCAGCGATGATGGAGCCTCCTGGAGGCACAGCTTTGGTTCATGAGTCTATTGCAGAATCACTAGACTTCCGTAGAGCTATGCGCAAAGTGGATGAAGAGTGGGGCGCTGATTGGTGGTTTAAGGTTTGGGGCCCAGAGTACTTAGCTGAAGAGGGTGTTGGCGAGCGCGAAGATTGGGTATTAAAAGCAGGCGAGCGTTGGCATGACTTTGGACAGTTGTCTGATGGCTTCAATATGCTTGATCCTATTAAGGCCACTGTTATTACTCCTGGTTTAGAGATGGATGGTGATTTTGCTGATACAGGTATTCCAGCAAGCATCGTGACCAAGTATTTGGCTGAGCATGGTGTGATTGTTGAAAAAACTGGTTTGTATTCATTCTTCATCATGTTCACAATTGGTATTACTAAGGGTCGTTGGAATACCTTGGTAACAACTTTGCAACAATTCAAAGATGACTACGATAAGAACCAGCCTTTGTGGCGTGTTCTACCAGAGTTTGTTGTTAAATATCCGCGCTATGAGCGCATTGGTCTCAAAGACCTTTGTCAGCAGATTCATCAGGTTTACAAAAAGTATGACGTTGCTCGCATGACAACAGAAATGTATTTATCAGATATGGTTCCAGCGATGAAGCCATCTGATGCATGGGCCAAAATGGCTCATCGCGATATTGAACGTGTACAGATTGATGACTTGGAAGGTCGAGTGACTGCGATGTTAGTAACGCCTTACCCACCAGGTATTCCTTTGTTGATTCCTGGTGAGCGTTTCAATAAACGTATCGTTGATTACTTGAGATTCACGCGTGACTTTAATGAACAGTTCCCTGGTTTTGAAACCGATGTTCACGGTCTTGTGAAGGGTGAGTTAAATGGCCGCAAAGAGTATTACGTGGATTGCGTTAAAAGCTAAGTAAGAAATAAAAACGCTTCAAATAAAAAAGGCTCACTGATGTGAGCCTTTTTTTTATAACAAGAAAGTTAATGAACTAATGAAGCGTTATTAACCTAATGTTTTTCTATAAGCAGCAATCGCTTTTTTCACCTGCTCTGGGGCAGTGCCGCCAGTGTGCTTGCGACTATTGACTGATCCTTCTAAAGTTAAAACTTCAAAAGCATCTTCTTCAATTAAATTGGCATTGTTACCAAGATCGCAGGCAGCACGTAGATCTGCAAGATCTAAATCAGAAAGGTCGCAGCCCTTCATAGAGCAGGCCTTTACTGCATGAGCTACGGCTTCGTGAGCGTCACGGAAAGGTAGACCCTTTTTAACCAAGTAGTCGGCTAAATCAGTGGCTGTTGCAAAACCCTGAAGAGCTGCTGCGCGCATTGTTTCTGCTTTTACTTGAATATGAGGAACCATATCTGCAAAGATGCGCAATGTATCGCGCAAAGTATCGGCAGAGTCAAACAACGGTTCTTTATCCTCTTGGTTATCTTTGTTGTAGGCCAAAGGTTGGCCTTTCATCAAAGTGAGTAGTGAGATAAGGTTGCCATTCACTCGGCCTGTTTTACCCCGCGCTAATTCAGGTACATCTGGATTCTTTTTCTGAGGCATGATTGAGCTGCCTGTGCAAAAGCGATCAGGTAGATCAATAAAACCAACACGAGGGCTCATCCAAAGAATGAGCTCTTCAGACAAGCGTGAGATATGTGTCATCGCTAAAGAGGCTGCGGCACAAAACTCAATTGCAAAGTCTCTATCGGAAACGGCATCTAGTGAGTTTTGACAAACACCTTCAAAGCCCAATGTTTTGGCAACGCGTTCGCGATCAATTGGATAGCTAGTGCCTGCTAAAGCGGCAGAACCCAGCGGTAAACGATTAACACGCTTACGGCAATCGTTAAGACGCTCAGCGTCACGCGCAAACATTTCAGCGTAAGCCATCATGTGATGGCCAAATGTAATGGGTTGCGCAACTTGCAAATGAGTAAAGCCAGGCATGATTGTTTCAGCATGCTTTTCAGCTAAGCCTAATAAGCCCGTGCGGAATGAAGTTAATTCAGACTGAATTTCATCAATTGCGCCACGTAACCATAAGCGGATATCAGTAGCAACCTGGTCGTTCCTAGAGCGTCCTGTGTGTAGACGCTTACCAGCGTCGCCAACTAGTTTTGTGAGGCGAGCTTCAATATTTAAATGAACGTCTTCAAGAGCTAGCTCCCAAGTAAATGTGCCATCTTTCATTTCTGAAAGAATCTGCGCCATTCCCTTTTGGATCTCTGCGTAATCTTGAGCGCTAATGATTTTTTGCGCAGCAAGCATTTCTGCATGAGCCAAAGAGCCTTGGATATCAACCAAAGCCATACGTTTATCAAAATCAACAGAGGCGGTATATCGTTGAACGAGTTCCGCTACAGGCTCAGCAAAACGAGCTGACCATGCCTGATCTTTGTTGTCTAGAGAGTTTTTATTTTTGTCTAAATCTGCCATAAACAGCAGTATATTGCCTCAAAGGCTTTATTCTTATGGTTATGACACAAATTTCTTATCCTAAAAAATTAGTTATTGCTTCCCGTGAGAGCCGTTTGGCCATGTGGCAGGCTGAATATGTCCGTGATTGCTTGAAAAAGCTCTATCCCGAGTGTGATGTGAGCATTTTGGGTATGACTACCCGTGGGGACCAGATTTTGGACCGAACCCTCTCAAAAGTCGGTGGAAAAGGACTTTTTGTTAAAGAATTAGAGGTGGCTTTAGAGGAAGGGCGGGCTGATTTGGCTGTGCATTCCCTCAAAGACGTTCCTATGCAGTTGCCAGAAGGCTTTGATTTAGCTTGCATTATGGAGCGCGAGGATGCCAGAGACGCCTTTGTTTCTAATAATTACGCAGGGTTAGCTGATTTGCCCGAAGGTGCTGTTGTGGGTACCGCAAGTTTGCGCAGAGAGGCTTCGCTAAGATCTCGATATCCTCATCTAAATATCCAGCCTTTGAGAGGTAATTTGGATACTCGTTTGGGTAAATTAGACAAAGGTGAGTATGCAGCCATCATTTTGGCGGCGGCTGGCTTGAAGCGTTTGGGTATGGCATCCAGAATCAGAAGCCTATTGGCAGTTGAAGATAGTTTGCCGGCAGCCGGTCAGGGCGCCTTAGGTATCGAAATCCGCTCTGGAAGACCCGAAGTTTTGGCTTGTTTGGCACCCTTAAATCATGCTCCTTCAGCCATGGCAGTGACAGCTGAAAGAGCTGTTTCAAGAGCTTTGGGAGGCTCGTGTGACGTTCCCTTGGCTGCTTACTCTGTCTGGCAGGATTCTGAGTTGTATTTACGAGCCTTTGTTGCCAGCACTGACGGTCAAAAAGTTTGTCGTGCTGAGAAAAAGCTCACACTAAAAACAATGGCTGAAGCTGATGCCATGGGTTTAACAGTGGCCGATGATCTCATTGCTCAGGGCGCAACAGCACTATTGCCACCTAGATAAGAATTTATCAAGAGCTTATGTCAACCATTGTTCTTACTCGACCCATTGGCCAATCCCATCGGCTTGGAGAGTTACTGAAAGAACAGTTACCCAATCTTGAGCAAATTCAATTACCTTTATTGTCCATCGTTCCTAATGAGGATCAGGTGGAGGCTGGGCGCCTCAAGACACTATTGACGACAGTTGATTTGGCGATTTTTGTAAGCCCCAATGCCATTGAATGTGGCATGCGTCTATGGGGTGCAGAGTGGCCAAAAGCTCTTCCTATTGCTGTGATTGGCGGCGGTAGTGCTGATGCACTGGAGCGTAGAGGCATTACTCAAGAACAAGGCTATCAAATTTATTTCCCTAAAGACCCAGAGCATTGGGATTCAGAAGGCTTATGGACAGAGCTCAGTAAAACCATTTCTGATTGGAAGGGTAAAAAAATACTTTTCTTAAAAGGAGCGGGTGGTCGAGAGTGGCTTGGAGAGCAGTTCCTCAATCATGGGGCTGAGATATATCAAGTATCCACCTATCGTCGCGTACCTTTGGCAACAGATGCGCCAGTCTGGCAGTCTTTAGAAAAGCTAAATCCTAAAGAGGTTGCTTGCCTAATCACATCTTCAGAAGCATTGCAGCATATGGCTGATGTTTTCAGGCAGCAATCAAGCTGGACAAAGGAATGGTTTAATTTAGCAACCATGATTTGTTCGCATGAGCGCATTGCCAAGACAGCTAGAGATGCTGGCTTTAAGCAAGTAGAATTGTGTGCTGCAGGTGATCAGAATCTGCTGACGGCTAGTCAGCGGTGGCTTGAACAAATAAAGTAAGTAATATTCAATAGACCTTAGATGAAAGATCTGTATGACGATTGAAGCAAATGATAAAAATGTGACTGAGTCTAAAAGAGCTAAATCAGATGCTTTAAGTCAGGGCTTGTGGAAAGCTCTTTGGGTCGCTATTGCAGTTTGCATACTTTGGTTAGCTATTGAGGGTGGCTTCCGTCTTTATCACCGCCCAGCTCTATTAGATGCAAGAGTTGCTCAATTAGAATCAAAAATCGTCACTGTTGAAGCTCATGAAGCCCAGCTCGAGGCATCCCTGAAAGGCAGTCTTGAGGCTGAAAAAACCTTGGCCCCAGTTGCAGGTCGTTTGTTAGACATGATCAATCAAGTGGGATCATTGCCAATGACAGCATTGCCAGCCCCGGTAAGTCAGGCAGTTGTTCTTGAAAATCAACCAGAAACATTCGTAAAGCGCATTTTTAAACACATCCAATTGCTAGGCGATAAATTAGTACGTGTTCAGGTGGTGGGTGATGTGAAGGATGTTGCCTTGACCCCTGCTGCACAAGACATTGTTCGACAGCAGCTTAAGTTGCATTTGGTGAGTGCCCGCATGGCTTGGTTATCCAATATGCCTCATGTATGCAAAGATGATTTACAGCAAGCGCAAAATTTATTGGCTAAACACTTTCAAGCCCAATCTTCTTCGGTAGTTGCTGTGCAAAAAAATCTAACTGATTTGCATGCTGAAGTTACTAAGGCGACACAGATGAAGAAAGGTCAATAAGTATGCGCGGCGCACTTTGGTTGGCTTTTTTATTTGCGGTTGCGGTCGTACTGGCTTTATTTGCGAGCAGTAATGGCGGTCATATCACTATCTACTTTCCACCATATCGTCTAGATACCAGCTTGAATTTATTCATTGCTACTTTGCTTGGCGTTTTTGTTGTTACTTTATTAGCGTGGCGAACATTCGCTGCGATTTTAGATTTACCTAAGCAAGCCGCTGCTTATCGCCGTAAGCAGCGTGAAGCACGCTCAATTGTTTTCTTATCCGAGGCGATTGAAGATATTTTTGCAGGACGCTTTTCTAAAGCTTTAAAGTCTGCTGAGGCAGCTACTGCCAATGCAGCTATGGCTGAAACCGCCGCATTGCTGGCGGCAAGATCCGCGCATCGATTAAATCAATTTGATATCAGGGATCAATGGCTGGCCAAGATTCAGTCTCCAGAGAAACGTCAAGCCAGATTAGTGGCTACAGCTGATATGCAAATGGACTCCAATGATGCACAGGGTGCCTTAGCAACTATTGAGCAACTGCAAAAGGGTGGTGCACGCCAATTATTTGTTCAAAGAATAGCTCTTAAGGCGAATCAGCAACTTAAAAACTGGGAAGAGGTTTTAAGGTTGACCCATAGCTTATCTAAAAGAGAAGCTTTGCATCCTGTAATCGCTCAGAAAACTCTTCAAGAGGCTATTGCAAAATTAGTTCAAGAGAAATCTGCAGACCATGAGGCCTTGGTGCGCATTTGGAAAACCCTCCCTAAAGAAAATAGGAAAGTTTCTAGAATTGCTTTGGTGATGGCGAAAGGTCTTTTGGCAGTTGGCCAATTTGAGATTGCCAAAGATTTACTAGAAGAGTCATTAGATGTGCAGTGGGATGAGGCTTTATTAGAGATCTATCCAAGCTGTGTTGCTCCAGGCGCAAGCAATTTGAGCTTGGTTCAAAAAGTTGAAGCTTGGATGACTCAATATCCAGGTGAGCCCGCATTGTCTTTGGCCTTAGCCAGAGTTTGTTTAGCTCAGAAGCTTTGGGGTAAGGCCAAGTCTAGTTTGACAAGTGTTATCCGTGACCCTAAGACAAAGCCTGCAATGAAGGCATCAGCTTATATGGCGATGGCACAACTGCATGAGTCTTTAGATGAGCCATCAGAAGCTGCAGAGCAATATAAATTAGCAGCTAAGGTCTATAGCAATTTGTAATTGATTAGCTCATCTTACGGATGAGTTTTTCAATAGCCTTGCCATAGGGTGGGTGGGCTAAGTTGGTACCCATCCATTTGCGCATCCCCAAGAAGCCTTTAACCTCCAGAACTGGTTTTTGATGGCTAAAAGTATCAAAGCCAGCTTTGCCATGGTAACTGCCCATACCGCTCGCTCCAATACCTCCAAAAGGTAAGTTTTCAATCCCGGCATGTAGCAATGTGTCATTCACGCAAACCCCGCCTGAATGTGTTCTAGCCAAGATTTCTTTTAGAACCTTCTTATCTTTGCCGAACCAATACAAGGCCAATGGATGGTCTCGGTCATTAACGTAGTTGATAGCCTCATCTACTGATGAGATACCGATGATTGGCAAGATGGGACCAAATACTTCCTCTTTCATGATGAGGCTGTTATCAGATACTTGGCTTAATAGCAGGGGTGTAAAGGCTCTTGTGGAGGATGCTTCCAGAAGCGGAGTCGCTTGCGCGCCCTTGCTTATCGCATCGTTCACTAAAGTCATCCAGCGCACTGTTTGTGCTTGATCAATAGCGCTTGTTAACTCTTCATCGTTCGAAAACATCTGTTGGGCTGCAGTTTTAAGCTCAGCTTGAAGAGCTGGAATGAGTTCATGCTTAATCAAAACATAATCAGGCGCAATACAAGTTTGCCCGCCGTTTAATAGCTTGCCATAGATGATCTTCTTGGCAGCTTCTTTAAGTGAAGCATCCGTGTGAATGATTGCAGGTGATTTGCCACCCAACTCAAGCGTGATAGGGGTGAGGTTGTCAGATGCTGCGCGCATGACTTTTTTGCCGGTGACTGAGGAGCCCGTAAAAAATAAGTGATCAAAAGGCAGTGCTGCAAAATCACTTGCGAGCGATGAGTCTCCAGCTGTTACTGAAAACTCAAGTGGATGAAAGTACTCAGTAATGATGGTTGCCAAATAGCCCGATGTTCGAGCTGAGCGCTCAGACGGCTTAAGCCAGACACGGTTACCAGCTGCAATTGCTGCGATAGCAGGGACTAGGGCTAATTGAATTGGATAATTCCAGGAGCTAATAATGCCCACTACCCCTTTAGCTTGGGATTGTGTCCAGGCATTAGATGAGCGAAGATGAAAAGGTAGATCCACAGAGCGTGGTGACATCCAATCTTTGAGATGCTTAATGGCAAATTTAGCGGCTTGCCTAACTGTGTTTAGTTCAATTAAGCGTGTCTCTACTGAGTGACGAATACCAAAGTCTGCCGAAACCACCTTGCACAGATTTTCCTCATACTTATTGATCATCTGAACAATGCGAAGAATGCGCTCTTTTCTTACTTCAAAGCTCGGTGCTGGCTCATGAAGATAAGCTTTTTTAAGTTCTTCTAGGTGGAGTTGTAGGCTGACTGGATTCATGAAAATTATTATCTCAGATTTCTATTTTTAAAAGACCCATCAGCAAGAAGTGAAGCAAAGCGTTAGCATAGACATCATGACTTCAAATAATGTTCAATTAACTACTCAGCATGCTACATTTGGTGGCGGTTGTTTTTGGTGCCTAGAGGCTGTTTACCAGCAAGTAAAGGGTGTTCTTCATGTTGAATCTGGCTATGCTGGTGGTCAAACGCTAAACCCTGATTATGATTCCGTTTGTTCTGGGCAAACTGGACATGCTGAAGTGGTCCGCATTGACTATGACCCTCAGTTAATCTCCTATAAAACCCTATTGGAGATATTCTTTGCTATTCATGATCCCACCACTTTAAATCGACAAGGCCATGATGTTGGTAGTCAATATAGGTCAGTCATTTACTTTCATGATGGTGAGCAAGAAGCTGAGGCTCGCGCGTTTATCAGTCAATTAACTCTAGATAAAGTTTTTAATCAGCCGATTGTGACTGAGTTGAGCGCTTTGCCAATCTATTACAAGGCCGAGCAATATCATCAAAATTATTTTTTAGATCATCCAGATCAGGGCTATTGCGCGTTTGTAGTAAGCCCTAAGCTTGAGAAATTTAGAAAAAATTTCTCAGAGCTTTTGATTTCCAATGCTTAAGCTTAGGGTGCAAGACGCTGGATGGTCCAGGCGTCATTATTCTTTAGATACTGAATGCGATCATGAAGACGAGATGGTCGACCTTGCCAAAATTCTAGAGCTTCAGGTCTGACTCTAAAGCCGCCCCAGTGTGGTGGTCTTGGTGGATTAAGCGCAAATTTCAATGCGTATTCAGCAGCTTTTGTAACCAATTGTGTTCGGCTAGAAATCACTTGGCTTTGAGGTGATGCCCAAGCTCCAATTCGAGAGTCCAGTGGGCGTGAGTGAAAGTAATCGTCACTCTCTTTAGCTGAAAGTTTTTCAACACTACCTTCCACTCTGATTTGACGCTCTAGCTCCGGCCAAAAGAAAAGTAGCGCAGCATGTGGGTTGGCTGTTAAAGCTTGACCCTTGCGACTTTCATAATTGGTAAAAAATACAAAACCTTCGTTAGTAACTTCTTTAATTAATACAGTTCTTGCGCTCGGTTTTCCATCAGCATCAACTGAAGCTACTGTCATGGCATTCGGCTCAGGTAACTCTGCATGTTGAGCTTGGTCAAACCAAATCCGAAATTGATCAATAGGGTTGGCTTGGACATCCTCTTCTGAGAGGCTGCCTTTCATGTAAGATTTTCTGAGGTCTGCGAGCTGGGTCATTCCTTCAGTATATCTAGTCTCCCTTTTATTTTCTAGTGAGTACTCGATTTGGTCGATTTCCATAGATTGGGAGGTTTTCTTATATAGTCTTGCCTATGGAAGTTAATCAAAGTAGACGTTTTGGTGGGGTTGCTCGCTTATATGGCGAGGAGGGCTTAAAAGCTTTTGAAAATGCTCACGTATTAGTAGCTGGGCTTGGCGGAGTCGGTTCCTGGGCTGCTGAAGCTTTGGCTAGAAGTGCCATCGGAAAGATGACCTTAGTCGATTTTGATCATATTGCAGAAAGTAACGTTAATCGCCAATTGCATGCACTTGAGGGCGCCTTTGGTCAATCGAAGGTTTCTGCCATGGCTGAACGTTTATTAGCTATCAATCCTAATATTCAGCTTCACTTAGTGGATGATTTTTTAAGTGCAAAGAATATAGATGAGCACATCACTCGAGGGGCTCAAGATGCCTTATTTTTAATTCTTGATGCAACGGATGATGTGAAAATGAAAATAGCTCTTGCCAGTCGTTGTAAAAAGAATGTGCCGCTCATTATTTGCGGAGGGGCTGGTGGAAAGCTCGATCCTAGTCGTATTACTGTGAGTGATTTATCAAAAACAACTCAAGATCCATTGTTATCAAAAATTCGTTATACCTTGCGTAAAGAACATGGTTTTACTTCTGATCCTAAGAAAAAGTTAGGTCTGACAGCTGTTTATTCAGATGAACCTAGACAAGGTTCGGCTACTGGAGGCTTGGCTTGCTCTGGGTATGGTTCTGCCGTGACAGTGACAGCCACTTTTGGTTTTGTGGCTGCTGCCGAAGCTTTGAAAGTAATTAAGGCTAAATACTTAAAAGAGTTAAATAAGACTATTTAACTCGCATGCTGATGTGTGCCAGCGCTTCATCAACTTGATCAACCAAGATAAGGCAAATATCACCTTCTTGAATTTGCTCAAGTGCCTTATCAATAGCTAAGAATTCACCACGGAACTCTTCGACTTTCTTAACTTGTTTTGATGATGCTAGGCCTTCGCGCATGATGGCAATCACTTCGCCATCTGCTCTGCCACGTTGACATTGATCTTCGTAAAGAATCACGTGATCAAAAGATTGGCCAAGAATTTCTGTTTGACGGCGTAAATCTTCATCACGACGATCTCCAGCACCACTAATAACAACCATTCTTTGCTTGGCAGGCATGCCTGAGATGGTGTCTGAAAGAGCGAGGATAGCGTCTGGATTGTGGCCATAGTCTGCAATGATGGTGGCGCCACGATGTTTGAACATGTTGAATCGGCCAGGCACTGTTGATGCATCACTAACAAATGAAGATAAGCCTTCAGCGATGGTTTCCCAAGGAATATCCAAAGCCCAAGCAGCTCCAACGACACCTAATACGTTTTCAACTTGGAAGCCAATTGTGCCCTCTGCAGTCATGGGAACTTCTTGCAAGTTGATGTGAAATTCTTTTTTACCTTCTGCAGCAATTACTTTGTTGTTATCAACAAAAATAACTCGTTTACCTTGAGCGCGATGTTTAGCCATCACTGGGTGATTGATATCTTTGGCAAAGAAGGTTACTTGCCCTGGGCAACTTTTTGCCATCTTCACAACATTGGCATCTGCAGCATTGAGAACAGCCATACCGGTAGCCGCTACGTTCTGCACAATGACTCGCTTAACAGCTGCTAATTCAGCAGTTGTATTGATGTAGTTCATGCCTAAGTGATCGCCTTCGCCAATATTGGTAACAATCGCTACTTGGCAACGATCAAACCCTAAGCCTTCTCTCAATATGCCGCCGCGCGCAGTTTCTAAAACAGCTGCATCGACGTCGGGATGCATCAATACATTGCGTGCGCTCTTGGGACCACTGCAATCACCCGTGTCAGTTCTTCGACCGTTGATGTAAACACCATCTGTGCCTGTGTGACCAACTCTTAAACCATTCTTTTCGAATAGGTGACTCATTAACTTAACAGTGGTTGTTTTACCGTTGGTGCCGCTGACCGCAACAACAGGAATGCGACCATCATCATTTTTACCAAACATAGTAGATATGATGGCTTCGCCAACAGGGCGACCTTTACCGTAAGAGGGGTGCAAGTGCATGCGCAACCCTGGCGCAGCATTGACTTCAACAATGCCACCGCCTTGCTCTTCAAGCGGGCGGTAAACGTTGTCACACACCACATCAACACCACAAATATCTAAGCCCACCATTTGTGCAGCAGCAATTGCTGAAGCAGCTAAATCAGGGTGAACATCATCAGTGACATCAGTCGCTGTTCCGCCAGTACTTAAATTGGCATTATTTCTGAGTGTGACTCTTAGGCCCTTAGGCGGTATTGAATCCGGCGTTAAGTTTTGATTCTTTAAAGTAGCAATTGCAATGTCATCAATTCTGATTTTGCTTAAGCGTGTAGCGTGACCATCACCGCGATTAGGGTCTTTGTTCACTTCAGCGACTAACTCGCGAACAGTGTGTTGGTTGTTGCCAATCACGTAGGGCGGTTCACGTCTAGCTGCGGCAATCAGTTGATTACCAATTACTAATAAACGATGATCATGCCCTGGCATGTATCGCTCAACAATTACTTCTGATGAGATTCTGGATGCGGCATTAAAGGCAATATCAATTTGCTCGCGAGTGCTGACGTTTACTGCAACGCCTTTGCCTTGATTGCCATCTCTTGGCTTAATCGCAACAGGAGCATTAATTTTTAAATAAGCTTCCCAAGCTCCATCAGCTGTTGTGACAATACTGCCTAGTGGCACAGGAACACCCGCGGCATGCAATAAATTTTTTGTTAATTCTTTGTCTTGTGCGATTGATTCAGCAATCGCACTTGTCGAGCTGGTCTCAGCTGCCTGAATACGACGTTGTTTGCTACCCCAGCCCAATTGAACCATGCTGCCTTCAGTAAGGCGGCGATAAGGGATGCCTCTGATGATGGCTGCATCAACAATCGAACCCGTACTTGGCCCTAGACGAATATCTTCGTCTAACTCTCTGAGTTGTTGAAGGTACTCTTCAACATGTGAGCCGTTATCGATGAGAGCTGAGCGACATAGTTTCATGGCCAACTCTAGAGCAAGGCGACCCACTTTTTCTTCTGTATATTCAACAACCACAATGTATACGCCATCATCAGGTGTTGGCATTGTTCTGCTAAATGTAATAGGGCACCCAGCTTGAGCCTGAAGGTCTCTTGAGCAAACCTCTAAAGCGTGAGCAAGTGAAACAGTCTCATTTTGACCGTAAGGTCTCAAAGGACCCAGCTTTGGAAAGCGAGCTCTTAAGCGTGTTTCAAATCCAGAAATATTCGTAATAATTTTCTCGTTTTCTTCGCATTTGACCAATGCTTCCAACGCTGTATGTCTACCCCATAAATTAGGGCCTCTGAGTGCGCGGATACGAGTTAATTCCATTTGATTGACTAGTTAAAAGTTTGAAGTCCAGCAACGATGATGTCCCTAGGGGTGTTTAAAGCCCATGCTGCTGCTACTGCTGCCAACACGTTTTCTAGGGTGTTTGATTTGCTGCTTGATTGCAATAAAGGTATGCCTGATAGAGCAATCAAGTTTTGGCGATCAGAGCCTTGCGCTAAAACAATTTGATTGTTTTCTGTGAATAACGCACGGCCACCTTTTTGTAGGTGTTCTTGAATGATTTCGTTTAGTCCATAGCGGCTAAAGAAAACAACTTCGCCGTCAGATAGTTCCGCCATTTTTGCAACTAACTCGTCATCTGCATTTAGAACAGCTGCGCCTGTTGGCAAAACAACGTCCACTTGTGTGCGCATGACGTTATAAATTTGCTCAGGTTCTGTGATTGAACATTCTGGAGCTGTGTCATCTGGATCTAGGTTGGTGACAATGCCGACGCTACAGCGGTCATATGCAAGACCTTCATTTAAGATCGTGTGGTTATCGTTCTCGATAACGGCTGCTTCAACTTGGCGATTCAGCAATAAACGATTGGCACTTGTCCAGTTGGCGCAGTCACCAGAAGTCTGAAGTTTTTGATTGAAGTAGGCCCCTTTGCTGCAGGCTAGGCCAACTTTGACGCCAGTCAATTGAATCAAGTGTGCAGTCAATTGAGCTGTCATTGTTTTTCCGCGAGATCCAGCTACACCAACCACTGGAATTCGACCATTGGCGTTATCTGGAAATAAATGTTCAACGATAGCGGCGCCAACAGGTTGTGGTTCACCAACCGCAGGTTTTAAATGCATGATGAGTCCAGGGCCTGCATTCACCTCAACAATCGCGCCACCTTGCTCTTCAAGCGGTCTAGAAATGTCTTCGGCTACTAAGTCAATACCTGCGATGTCTAAACCAATCACCCGAGCAGCCAATGCTGCTTGAGCAGCCACATCTGGGTGAACCAAGTGTGTGACTTCAAAAGCCATATTGCCAGAACCTTGTACAAGAACATCTTGGTCTTTAGCTGGTACAGAGTCCAAGCTTAGTTTTTGACGAGATAATTCAAGTTCAAGTTTTGTATCAAACACAACAGGGCTGAGGGGCAGAATTTCAGCATCGCCTCGTCTAGGATCTGTATTGATTTCTTGTTCAATTAATTGACGGATAGTTCTGACGCCATCACCTTTGGCCCAAGCAGATTCACCTTTAGCCGCAGCCACTACTTTTTTGCCAACTACTAATAAGCGATGTTCATTGCCTGGGATGAATCGCTCCACCATGACGCCGCTGCCTTCATTAAGAGCATCTTCGTAAGCTTTTTCAATTTCACTTTGATTGCTTAAATTGGTAAAAACGCCACGAGCATGATTGCCATCGTAAGGTTTAACAACCACAGGCAAGCCAATGTCTTGAGCTGCTTCCCAAGCGTCGCTAGGACTTTCAACCATGCGACCTTCTGGAACAGGAACGCCACAAGAGGCAAGTAATGATTTGGTTAAATCTTTATCTCTAGAGATGCCTTCAGCAATCGCGCTGGTTAGTTCTGTTTCGGCTGTCCAAATTCTTCTTTGTTTGTTGCCATAACCTAGTTGTACTAGATTGCCTTCAGACAAGCGCGTTGCCGGAATTTTTCTTTCTCGGGCTGCATCAACGATGCAACCAGTACTTGGTCCTAAATATAGGCTGTCAACGAGATCTTCAATTTCTTTGATGGCTGCTGGTAAATCAAAGGTCTTGTTCTCAATCGCTGCCATGACCAGATCGCGAGCATGGTAGAGAGCAGTTTTAGTGATTTGTTCGTGCCAAGCACGAACAACAACTTTATAGACACCTCTTTTGCTGGTTTCTCTGGCTTTACCAAAGCCACCCGGCATGCCGGCTAAATTTTGTAATTCGAGGGTAACGTGCTCAAGGATGTGAGCTGGCCAAGTGCCTTCTTCCAAGCGCTTAATAAAGCCGCCTCGCTCACCATAGCTACAGCGATGCTCTATCAAGCTGGGTAACCATGCGCACAAGCGCTCTGTAAATCCGGGAATCGTATTAGAAGGGCAGTCTTCAAGATCGCCAATATCAACCCATGCCTCTAAAACAGGGCGATAAGTCCACATGCTAGGCCCTTTTAAGACCTTGATATCTATGATTTCAATTGTTTTTTTGCTCATGTGGGGCGAAAGTGCCAAAAATACCTAATTGTACGTTGTCGTTTAACGCTTTGGGATGCTTTTGGTTGACAAAAAAAGGTAAATATTTTGTTTGGTAAATTTGAGATAATTGCGGACTTATAGAAAAACAAAAGTAAGCCTCCCTTGACATCTATTGATAACAGCCAATTAAATCGCCTCCCAAGCCCCTGGCTTGAAGCTCTTAGCCCTCAGTTGCAGGATGGCGAGCAGCTTGTAGCCTCTTTGGAGATTGATTTAAACCAAGAATTACAGTTTTCTAATGGCCTGGTTTGTTTGACCAATTTAGGCTTAATTGCTTATAAAAATCAGAATAATTCGAGTTTTAATGATCCAGATTCATGGGTGCGTTGGGGTTTTGCTGAAGATTTAGATATACAGACCCATGACCATGGTGGTGTAGCTACTCTTGAGTTAATTAATCGAGCAGGTCGCTTGGCTTCATGGCGATTTACGCTAGCCCAAAACCCAGCTGCAAATCGTCTTATTCAGCAATTCAAAATTGAACAGGGTAAATTTTTAGGTCACACTCAGCCAGACAGCGATTTGGTAGGTCAGCCTGTGTGCCCAACATGTTGGGTACCGCTTCCCCCAGATCAAGATGAGTGCCCAGCTTGCACTTCTGAAAATTTAACAGCTCCATCTACTTGGACTTTATTTCGATTGTGGCGTTTCGCTAAGCCTTACAAAGGTCAGTTATTAGCAGGCTTCTTACTAACATTAGCATCGACTGCTGCCACACTGGTGCCGCCCTATTTGACGATGCCTTTGATGGACGACATTTTGTTGCCATATCAAAGCGGTCAAGCGATTGATCGTCAGCTCACTATTTATTATTTGGCGGCTTTATTTTTGGCAGCTTTATTAGCTTGGGGTCTGGGCTGGGCAAAGACATACATCTTGGCCTTGGTCAGTGAGCGTATCGGTGCAGATTTGCGAACCAGTACCTATGAACATCTCATGAAGTTGTCATTAGAGTATTTCGGCGGCAAAAGAACGGGTGACTTGATGGCTCGAATTGGTTCGGAGTCAGATCGCATTTGTTTATTCCTCTCCTTGCACTTATTAGACTTTGCAACTGATGTTTTGATGATAGTGATGACCGCCGTTATCTTGGTTTCGATAGATCCTTGGTTAGCTTTAGTTACTTTGACACCTTTGCCATTTATTGGCTGGGCTATTCATGTGGTTCGTGACAAATTACGTTTTGGCTTTGAAAAGATCGATCGCATATGGTCTGAAGTCACGAGCGTCTTGGCAGATACCATTCCAGGTATTCGTGTGGTGAAAGCATTCGCTCAAGAGGAGCGTGAGACAGATCGCTTCCGTCTAGCTAATCAACATAACTTAGCCGTGAATGATCGCGTTAATAGGGTATGGGCCTTGTTCTCTCCAACCATCACATTGCTAACAGAAATTGGTTTGTTGGTGGTGTGGGCTTTTGGTATTTGGCAGATCTCTCGAGACTTAATCACTGTCGGTATGTTGACAGCTTGCTTAGCCTATATTGGACGCTTCTACACACGCCTTGATTCAATGAGTCGAATTGTTGCATTTACTCAACAAGCCGCAACAGCTGCTAAGCGTATCTTTGATATTTTGGATCACGTGTCTAGCGTCCCTGAGCCGGCGCAACCTGTGAAGTTAACAAAAGTAGAAGGTCGGATTGATTTACAAAACGTTGGTTTCCGCTACGGTAATCGTGCAGTGACCAAAGGTATTAATTTACAAATTGCCCCGGGTGAGATGATTGGCTTGGTTGGTCATAGTGGTTCGGGTAAAAGTACTTTGGTGAACTTGATTTGCCGTTTCTACGATGCTGCAGAAGGAACTATCAAGCTTGATGGCGTTGATATTCGCTCTATTGCCGTTGCAGACTACAGAAGACATATTGGCTTGGTATTGCAAGAACCATTCTTATTCTTTGGCACGATTGCTGAAAATATTGCTTATGGCAAACCTCATGCAACGCGTGAGGAAATTATTGCAGCAGCTAGAGCTGCGCACGCTCATGAATTCATTCTTCGTTTACCTCACGGCTATGACTCTTTGGTTGGTGAGCGAGGTCAGTCATTATCTGGTGGAGAACGTCAGCGTATTTCTATTGCACGAGCTTTATTGATCGATCCACAAATTCTTATCCTGGATGAAGCGACTTCATCTGTTGACAGTACAACCGAAAAAGAAATTCAGAAGGCCTTAGACAACTTGGTAAAAGGTAGAACAACTATCGCGATTGCACACCGCTTATCAACGCTTCGCAAAGCTGATCGTTTGGTCGTTTTGGATAAAGGCCAGGTTGTTGAAGAGGGTAGTCATGAGCAGTTGATGAGCCTACAAGGAGTTTATCGTCGCATGTATGATACGCAGGCTAGACAAGCAATGGATGCTGTTGATGCGGAATTGGGGGTGACTCATGCCTAAAGCAATAACTTCTTTTTCTTTATCTAAAAATTCATTTGGGCAGCTTTGTTTAGTTGATCAAGTGGGGCAGATGCATGAGCAGGTTGTTCCTGTGCGCGCCTTCCCAATTAGTCATCCTCATGAAGCTATTGCAATTGTTGATCGTGATGGGCATGAGTTGGTTTGGTTGGATAAGTTAGATCAAGTCAATTCAGAAAATCAGAAGCTAATTCAAGAGGAGTTGGCTAGCCGTGAGTTTATGCCTGTATTAACAAGAATTAATCAGGTATCTACATTTGCAACACCAAGTACATGGCAGGTGGAAACCAATCGTGGCCCTACAGAATTTATTTTGCGTGGTGAAGAAAATATCCGTCGCGTTAATAAGGCGATGTATCTCATTTCGGACACACATGGCGTCCAATATTTGATTCAGGATATTCAGGTTTTAGATAAGCATACTCGCCGCTTATTGGATCGTTTTTTATAAGACATACCATGAGCGCGACTAATCAAAATAATCACTTTGAAACTCGCGGGATTGAATTCATTTTGCCAACGGCATCTGAAAGAGATGTAGCTATTGGTCGAATGAAGGCTTTTATTGATCCACATGGCTTGAGTGAGTGCGTCGATATTTCTCAAGTTGCTAATTCAACAGCAGTTACATTTAAGCTAAAAGACGAGTACCGAAAAAAATGGGCGCCTGAGTGGAATACCAATCGCCTTTATGAAACTCTGTCCTTGGGCGGCTATCAAGTCAAGCAAGATCTTGATAAAGAGATTGTGGTGGCGATGCTGTTGGCGACCATTCCATTTACCTTCCCAAGTTATGAAGAGTTCTTCTCTGCAGTGCAAATTAGACATCACGTTGTGATGGCAGGGCATTTGGCTGCATTAAATTTTGATACAGATGCTGCCGAAAGGCCTGAGGATTATTGGCATTACGATGAAGAGGCTGGATTTTTACTCAATGCTGGCCAGTCAATCATTGATGCCTTGATTAAAGCGACTCAACCAAAAGATATAGAGAGCGCCTATTCTTTCTCTTGTTATCGCGCCACAGAGTACGTCATTTTGTTAAGCATTGCTCAAGAGCTAAAAACCGTGAATCCGGCCTTGTTAAAGCGCCTGGAGGAAAGATCTGAAAGTAGAGCTATTCGTTCTGGCGAATTTCATGAGGTTTTTCTAAAAGAATATGGCTCTATAGAGCAGCCATTTCCAATGAAGTATTACGTTCCTGGTGATCGTGTTTGGTTTAGGAACCCTGATAGTCGCTCTTCAGATATTTCTGGATATGAGGGTTCTTGGGTGATTTATTTGGGACACAATTTATTCACTAATTTCTGGAAAAGAGATCAACCCTTTACGCTAGAAACTAAATGTATTGAGGTTTTCCACTGGAAGGATGGCGCCTATTTAGATCAAGATGGCGAACTTCAAATGGATGAATCTATTGTTGAGTCTTGCGTCGCTAAAACATTGGCTGATCCGGTAAGTTATCAAAAAACGCTTGAGCGAATGATGCGATACCGGGATCCTAAGGGTGTTTATGACCAGGGTGGTTGCATCGATACATCCAGAGAATCGCCAAGATTAGTATGTCCTCATACTTCTGATATTCATATCCCCAATTAATTTTCTAGAAAATACGGCTGATATTGCTGTAGGAATTTTCTGATTCTTATGTAGGAAACTTCTTATTCTTTTGTAGGAAGAATTTCACATCATCCATCTTCCCCTTTGTATCTATTGATTTCTATCAATTAAGAGTTAGCAGATTTGTTGACTTGGATACTTTAATAACTTTAGTGCCGTATACAAGCATCTGAATGCCTCCTATTCTCATCTTTCGATTTTTCGATTGATATAAGTGGAGGAGACAAATGGTGCATGACAACCATGGATTAAAACGAAGTCTGCAACCTAGGCATATTCGATTAATGGCTTTAGGTTCAACGATCGGTGTTGGATTGTTTTTAGGTTCAGCAACTGCTATTCAATTAGCGGGGCCATCAATTATCTTGGGTTACATATTGGCTGGTTTAGTTGCTTTTATTGTTTTAAGAGCCTTAGGTGAGATGGCCGTTCATGAACCTGTGTCAGGATCTTTCTCGCACTACGCAACACGTTATATTGGGCCGCTAGCTGGTTATCTCGTGGGTTGGGGATATTGGACTTATTGGATTGTGGTTGGGCTCGCTGAAATTACAGCGGTAGGCGTTTACATGACCCTCTGGTTCCCCGATGTTCCTCAATGGATATGGGCTCTATCGTCAATACTCGCCATGGGTGGCATTAACTTTGTTGCTGTAAAAGTATTTGGCGAATTTGAGTTTTGGTTCTCACTCATTAAGGTTGTAGCAATTGTTGCCATGATTGCCATCGGTTGCAGCATGATCTTCTTTGGTCTTGGTAACGGCGGTGAAGCAATCGGTATTGCTAATTTATGGCAACACGGTGGCATTTTCCCTAATGGGACAGAGGGCTTCTTGCTTTCCTTACAGATGGTCTTATTTGCCTACGTCGGTATTGAGATGATTGGTTTATCCGCTGGTGAAGCAAAAGATCCAACTAGAACCATACCTATGGCGATTGATTCATTGGCTTGGCGCATTCTGATTTTTTATGTGGGTGCTTTGTTTGTCATTTTGGCAATTTTCCCTTGGCATCAAGTAGGTCAGAACGGTAGCCCCTTCGTAGCGATGTTTGAAAGCTTGGGCTTGCGAGAAGCTGCAGGGATTATTAATTTCGTTGTGATTACAGCTGCGCTATCTTCTTGTAATGCCGGCATCTTTAGTGGTGGACGCTTACTTCTAGGTCTATCTAAAGGTGGAAACGCACCTAAAGCCTTATCTGAATTATCTGCCGCAGGTGTTCCAGTCATAGCTATTTTGATGACTATCTTATTGCCAACCATTGGTGTTGCCTTGAACTATTTTGTCCCTGAAAAAGCATTTCAGTGGATCACCGCAGCGGTCACTCTGATTGGCTTATTAGTTTGGATTGCTATTTTGTATACCCAAATTCAGTTTAGAAAAAGCCTAACTCAAGAGGGTGCTGCCGCCTTGCCTTACCGCGCCATCTTGTGGCCGTATGGATCATGGTTCGCCATTTTCTTTGTGGTGTTTGTGATCGGATTAATGGCTTATTCGGAGTCAACCAGAATGGCCTTCTATGTTGGCCCTCCAATTCTGATTGGATTAACAGCTTTGTATTTTGTTTTTGGTTTACATAAAAGAGAGAGGAGCAAATCATGATTGTTGGAGTACCTAAAGAGATAAAAAATCACGAATACCGAGTAGGTTTAACGCCGGACCAAGTGAATGAATTACGTCAATTTGGTCATCAGATATTGATTGAGAAAAAAGCTGGTGAAGCAATTGGTTTTATGGATGAGCACTATGTCATGGCTGGTGCTGAAATAGTTGATCAAGCTAAAGATGTGTTTGATAGATCCAATCTGATTGTTAAGGTGAAAGAACCTCAATCTAGTGAATGCAAGATGTTGAAATCAGGTCAAACATTATTTACCTATTTGCATCTTGCCCCAGATCCTGGGCAAACTCAGGCGCTTATTCAATCAAATGCCATTTGTATTGCATACGAAACTGTCACTAGCGCCAATGGACGTTTACCTTTATTGGCGCCTATGAGTGAGGTGGCTGGTCGTATGTCGATACAAGCGGCAGCACATCACTTGGAGAAATCACAGGGTGGAAGAGGGTTGTTGTTGGCAGGCGTCCCAGGAGTATCTGCAGCTCATGTGGTGATATTGGGTGCAGGAGTTGTTGGTACATCAGCGATGCAGATGGCTGTTGGCCTGGGTGCGCAAGTCACGATTTTGGATAAAAACGTAGATCGATTAAGAGATTTGGATTTGGTCTATGGCAATCGAATTCAAACCCTATATTCAAGCTCATCAAATATTGAAAGATCAGTGCTTCAGGCAGATGTGGTGATTGGAAGTGTTTTAGTTCCTGGTGCTTCTGCGCCAAAGTTAGTAACAAAAGCTTTGGTAGCCAAAATGAATCCTGGTGCGGTGATGGTTGATGTGGCGATTGATCAAGGTGGTTGCTTTGAGACATCGCATCCAACTACCCATCAGGAACCAACATATCTGGTCGATGATGTGATTCATTATTGTGTCGCTAATATGCCAGGAGCAGTAGCTAGAACATCAACCATTGCATTAACGAATGCGACAGCACCATTTGTAATGGATTTGGCGAATCGAGGTTCTGAAGCAGCGATGTTAAAGAATCAACATTTGTTGAATGGCCTCAACATTTATCAAGGGCATGTATGTTGTGAAGCTGTTGCAAGAGCTCAGGGCCTAGATTATGTTGATCCTATCAGTCTGCTGCACTAATTTGAATCAGTAATACCCTGATAATTAAAAAGCCACCTCGTATTGGGGTGGCTTTTTTGACTGATGAACTATGTTAGTTATCAAAACTATTGAAGGTGATTAATTCTCAAGATGATATTGTTGAATTAATGCCACTTCGTTTTTAGAACCTAAAACGACAGAGACTCTTTGGTGAAGTTGCTCTGAAGGTAGAGAAAGAATGCGTTCCTTACCATTGACTGAAGCTCCGCCTGCTTGCTCAATCAAAAAGCTCATCGGATTGGCTTCATACATTAGGCGCAATTTGCCTGGTTTTTTTGGATCTCGCTTATCCCACGGGTACATAAACACACCGCCGCGACAAAGAATGCGATGGACATCAGCCACCATTGAAGCTATCCAGCGCATATTGAAATCTTTTTGACGCTTGCCTTCAACGCCAGCGAGGCATTCGTCGACATAACGTTTAACGGGTTGATCCCAGTGACGCATATTGGACATATTGATGGCAAATTCTTTGGTATCAGCAGAGATCTGAATATTTTCTTTGATCAATAAGAACTCGTTGGTTTCATGGTCTAGCGTAAACATATGGACGCCTTGACCTGTTGTGTAAACCAAAGTGGTTTGTGGACCATAAACAACGTAACCGGCAGCTAGCTGCTCATCGCCTGACTGTAGAAAATCTTTTTCACTGGCTGAACCGGCGTGCTTCTTTTCTAAGATAGAAAAAATCGTGCCAATAGAAACATTCACATCAATATTAGATGAGCCATCAAGTGGATCAAACAATAAAAGAAACTTACCTGAGTCATTGGCAGGGAAGATAGTTTCCATTTCCTCTGAAGCCATTGCAGCCAAACTTTGATCTTTACCGCAAGCTTCTAAAAGAATGTCATTGGAAATAATGTCTAACTTCTGTTGTGTCTCACCTTGAACGTTACCACTACCTGCTGAGCCAATGATGCCCGCCAAGGCACCTTGTTCAACTTGCTTAGCAATTAATTTACAGGCATTCGCTACTGAAATTAATAAGGAAGCTGGTATCTCAGAGTTTGTCTTGCCTAGCTCTG
>JACCDL010335139.1_pt1 | contig 23602 bp, 26 predicted proteins | sample 7441931 | NCBI WGS metagenome assembly JACCDL01 (sample SAMN15323437, study PRJNA562643) | freshwater metagenome | isolation source: river surface water | place: USA:Blue River Watershed | collected 2017-08-16 | reverse complement strand
GCTGTAGCACGCGCTATGCGATCTCCAATTGGAGTAGGAGCAGCAAAGTTCCACACTGGCGGTTCAGAAGGTGCAACTGACACGGTTTACTTGGGGGTTTTTCAACGCCGTGCGATTGAGGAAATCGGTGGCTACGACGAAGAGTTTGTTAGAGCCCAGGATTGGGAGATGAATTACCGTTTACGGGAAAAAGGTGGCGTCATCTGGTTTAACCCTGATTTAAAGGTTACCTATCGACCAAGGAGTTCAATTAGAAAATTAGCGAAACAATACTTTGAATATGGTCGTTGGCGCCGTATGGTGTCTAGAACGCATAAAGGCACCGTTAACTTCCGTTACCTAGCACCCCCAATTAATTTGATCATCAATATTCTTTCACTTGCGTTTGGGGTTCTGGTATCTCCGTTCCTTTTCATTCCTAGTGCAACATATGTTCTGGCAATACTTTTTTCATCTCTCTATATTGGAAAGAGCTGGGCTGAGCGAATCAGATTGCCGATAGTTTTGATTACTATGCATTTTTCCTGGGGATTTGGTTTCATTTCATCACCGCGCAACCTAATAACCCGATAAATCGACCACGCTGCGGTACCCTAAGAAATATGGGTAAAAGAATTAACTTCCTCACTTCTTTTACAGTGTTAATCACTGCTTTGTCACTGTTGCCTGGAATCCCGCTTCTCAGTCCGGCCCACGGGCAAAACCCAATCCCCACCGAATTTAGATTTTTCGGATCTGGCTATGGACATGGTGTTGGCATGAGCCAAATTGGTGCCAGAGGTCAGGCGCTCGAGGGTAGAACCGCCAATGAGATTTTGAATTACTACTATCCCGGCACCGCAGTTACACCTTTTCCAGATAATCATCTAATTCGAGTTAACATCGCAAACTTAGTTAACTCAGTGTCACTCAAACCGGTCGAACCGACAGGGCAAATAGTTTTATATCGAGGAGATATTCCACTAAGTGAAAACCCTGAGCCATTTGGTGTCTATCCAGGTGATACCACTGCGTTGTTTACTAATTTTGCCGGCACGGTTGTGCCGGTTTTGTCCTCACCGACAGCAAAGTACGCTGCGATAAACCCAGAGGTAGCTTGGACGGTTAGATGGGAAACCAGTACCACAACAATTGCTTTAACAAATGGCACAACGACCAGTCGATATAAATATGGGCAGATAGTTTTTAAGAGTGTGAGAAATCTTCTGAGTTCATATTTGGCGGTTACCAATACCTTGCGTTTACATGATGAGTATCTATGGGGAATAGGAGAGGTGCCCTCTTCTTGGCCAGCTGCAGCTTTGGAGGCTCAAGCAATCGCTGCAAGAACCTATGCCTTAGGTAAGTTAAATAGAATCCGCCCAGAGTGTGATTGCAACATTTACAACACCACTGTCGATCAAAACTTTGTTGGATTTGCCAAAGAGACAGAGCCCATTTGGGGAATCAAGTGGAAAGAAGCGGTAACCAGAACATTTGTGGATGCCGAAAATGCTTTAACGGTTACGCTAAATGGTCGTCCAATCAGCGCCTTTTACTTTTCATCTAGTGGGGGACAAACCCAAAATGTTAGAGATGTTTGGGGTAGCCCTATTGATTATCTGCAAGGGGTTCCCGATCCATGGAGTTTGGATCCACAGATAAATCGCAGGTTTGCACTTTGGTCTCGCTTTGTCCCGCAACAAACTATGGCGCAGGCTTTTGGCTTGCCAAATGTGATTTTCTTTTCAGTTAATTCACGAACTGCAACGGGCAGCATCTCATCGATAACAGGGTTCTCATCAACCGGCGCCAGCGCGACACTTACCGGAGAGATCTTCCGTTCCAGAGTAAAACTTCCATCTACATGGATTCATAACTCGAGACCAATAATTAGAGCACCCTTTATTGCAACTGATTGCGCAGAGACTCCAGCACCGGTTGTACCGCTATGCCGAATTTAGAGTGATTAGTTAGCGTGCAGAGCGGCGTTTAACCCACTCCAAGAGCCTGATTTTGGCAATGCTTCAAGCGCCCCAGTTTGTGAGTTTCTTCTAAATAACATCCCATTTACGCCAGATAACTCACGCGCTTTCACAATCTGGCCATCCGGTAATTTAACTTTGGCTCCAGCGGTGAGATAAATGCCCGCCTCGACAACACATTCATCACCTAGTGAAATACCAAGTCCAGAGTTGGCTCCGAGTAATGTCTTTTTGCCAATTGAGATAACTTCTTTTCCACCACCGCTGAGCGTGCCCATGATTGATGCGCCGCCACCAATATCTGATCCATCACCCACAACAACTCCAGCTGAAATTCTTCCTTCGACCATTGAGGCGCCCAATGTTCCAGCGTTGAAGTTAACAAAGCCCTCATGCATAACAGTTGTACCGCTAGCTAAATGAGCTCCCAAGCGAACCCGATCTGCATCTGCAATTCGCACCCCATCAGGAATAACATAATCAACCATGCGAGGAAACTTATCTACGCCATACACGGCAACATAACCATGTTTTTCCTGCAGTTTTAATCTCACCTTTGCAAATGTAGAGACCGCACAAGGACCAAAGGAGCTCCAGACAACATTATTTAGAACGCCAAAGATTCCATCCAGCTTAACTCCATGTGGCTGTACAAATCGGTGCGATAACAAATGAAGTCTTAGATAGGCATCAGAAACACTGGCAGGTGGAGCATCTAACTCAATCTCTATCTCGACGTACTGTTTTGAAACTTCTCTAACCTCATCGCTACTCAAAAGCGCGGTCAAATCTGGAGCTTTTGCCTTATCTAAGCCACCTAAGCCCAAAACCGGAAAAAATGTATCTAGAACAGCACCATCAGATGCGACAGTAGCTACTCCAAAACCAAATGCGGTTCGAATTCCACCTTTTGACATAGGGGCTGGTGATTGCGTCATGGGCAAACGCTACCAATACGGTACCTATATAACTCAATCGACCATCTAGAGTTCAGTTATGAAGATAGCCGTTTATTGCGCATCATCAACCGCAGTATCGCCAGAAAATCTTAAATTGGGTTTTGATCTAGGTGCCGCCATTGCCCAGCAAGGTCATGAATTGGTTTGGGGTGGAGGGGCGATTTCAGTAATGGGAGAGGTTGCCAAAGGTGCACGTCAATTTGGCGGCAAAACCATTGGCGTCATACCGGAACGGTTAATGAATATCGAGTTCATCGATCATGACTCCAGCGAACTTCATGTTGTTGCAGATATGAGAGAAAGAAAGGGTTTGATTGAACGGCTCTCTGATGGGTTTATCGCTTTGCCAGGCGGAATTGGAACTTTAGAGGAGTTTTTTGAGATTTGGGTGGGGCGTTATCTTGGGTTTCACAATAAGCCGATTGCAGTGCTTGATCCATCTAGTGTTTATCAGACATTACGTGTAGCACTTGAGGATTTAACCGTGCAAAATTTCATGAAGCCTGGTCAACATGAGTTAGTAAAATGGTGCACTGAAATTGGGGAAGCACTAAATCATCTTGGTGATACACCGCAACAAGCTTGATTGTTTTTCAGCCATCAGATTAGGAGTCAAAAGTGCTAGAAGAGTTTCGAGTTACCGTGAGTATTGATGGGGAGATCAATCAAGTTTGGGAAAAGTTAGTTGATTGGAAATCTCAAGGGGATTGGATGGCTTTGACAAAGGTTTCATCCAGTGTTGATAGTGGTGGTGATTCCGGTGTTGGCACTGAGATCTCAGCATTTACTGGAATTGGAAAGTTTGGAGTTTTAGACAAAATGCGGGTTACCAAATGGGAGCCACCAAAGTTTTGCGCTGTGGACCATTACGGTAGATGGATTAAGGGTATTGGCGAGTTTCGTTTGACTCAGATCTCACCTGACAAAGTTAGATTTGATTGGTATGAAAAAATCATTGCGCCAAACTTTGTTTTGGCATTGGTCAAACCCGGCATAATCCTTGCCGTCACCTATTCACTACGGAAGTTCGCGCGTAGCTGCGCCCCGCGTTAGTCACCTGATTCCAGGCGAGCCAGTAACCTTAAGGTTGTGGAAACGCCGACATTGGCAGAGTTAATCGACTCGCTACCCGAGGAGGAGCGGGTGATATTGACCCTGCACTACATGCGCCAACTTTCCATCGCTGAGATTGCCGGCAAAATCGGGGTGCCGGAGCGCGCTGTGAGCGCAGTTTTGGCATCGGCGAGAGCGAGATTGAGCTCGGCCTTCAATTTCCCCTCAGGTAGCTAGATGCGAGATAATTCGCGTCTTGTACAGAGGTAGCGCGAGCTAATCTAGAGAAAGGGCCCCACCAATGGCAGCCATGAAACCCCGCACTGGCGATGGACCAATGGAAGTTACCAAGGAAGCCCGCAGTCTAGTTATGCGTATTCCTCTAGAAGGTGGCGGCAGACTTGTCGTAGAACTAAATCAAGAAGAGGCCCGCAATTTGGCCGATGTACTAAACGCCTCGATCGCACTTCTAAAGAAGTGAACCGACCGATTCCGAAACTCGGATCGGTCCAGTATCCGAAAGAACTCTCGGAGCAATTTTTCAAGAACTTTACCCATATAGCTTTGCCTTTGATTTCAAAGGATGGCGAAGTTCAAATTGATAAAAGCAAGAAAGAAATTAAATCCTTAGAGGGTATTTTTAAGATCTCCTTTGTTGATGAAATAAAGAAACATGGATCTGGTGTAACCGGCAAAGCTGGCGAACTAATCGATATCCCAGTCTTAGAGGATGAAGTAAAGAGAGTAATCTTGATTGGCGTCGGAACTCGCTCAGATAGCGATATTCGAAAGGCAGCAACCGCATTAGGCCGTAAAGTAAAAGCCAGCAAGGCTCAAGTAATTTCCCTACTAGTTGAGAATGAAAAGGCAGCACAGGTTCATTACCTTGGCACAGCTCTTGCCACGTACTCTTGGAGCCAGAAGAGCGCTGCAAAACCAGATACTCCAGAGATTAAACTGCTTGGGGATTTTGCGGAGGTTTGTGAAAGATCCACTATCTTGCTGGAAGCTACTTGGAAAGCCAGAGATCTAATCCACACTCCATCAAACATAAAATCTCCAAGTTGGATGGCAGAGCAGGCAAAAAAGTTTGCTAAAAACAGCGCTTTATCTGTGAAGGTCAAAGCTGGCAAAGAGTTATTGGAGTTTGGTGGACTGTGCGCGGTCGGAAACTCAAGCCAGAAAAATCCGCCGAGATTTGTCGAGGTTTCCTACAAACCACGCGGCGTTAAGAAACCACTTCATGTAGTGCTAGTAGGCAAGGGAATTACATTTGATACTGGTGGGGTTTCCCTAAAACGCCCTTACGACACCATGACCGCGATGAAAAGCGATATGTCAGGCGCCGCAGCGGTATTAATGACAACTATCGCAGCCGCAGAGTTGAAGCTGCCTGTTCAAGTCACAGCGCTATTGATGCTTGCAGAAAATGCGCTCTCAGGTACATCGCAAAGACCATCTGATGTCATCAAACACTATGGCGGCACAACCGTTGAGGTAATCAATACCGATGCAGAAGGACGTCTAGTTTTGGCAGATGGCTTGGCTTATGCCGATAAGAATCTTGATCCTGATTATTTGATTGATGTTGCGACTCTGACTGGTGCGGCGACATTAGGTTTGAGCCGTTATTACGGTGCGATGTATACCCGTGACAAGAAGTTAGCAAACCAACTTTCAAATTTAAGCGATTTCACTGGTGATCGCATCTGGCACATGCCACTTGTCGATGATTATGATGTTGCTTTAGCTAGCGATATTGCAGATTACAATCACACTGCAGATAAATTTAAATTCCAGGGTGGTTCAGTGACCGCTGCGTTGTTCCTCGAGAAATTTGTCAGCAATCGCAAATGGGCCCATTTGGATATTGCAGGCCCAGCTCGTTCAGAGGTTGATGCTGGAGAAAATGTTAAGGGTGGAACTGGTTACGGCGTCCGTTTGCTAACAGAATGGATAGCTGGATTGTGATTCCTGAGATTGGCGACAAAGCCTTCGCAGAAAGGCTTCTGGCAAACCGTGGCGATATGAAGCCATATTCAAACTCTTTTGTTCCAGAAACCGAGATCATGCAACGGGCGCGTGCTCGCGGTGCCGATATCGGAACATATGACACGACCCCTGCAGTAGGTTCCTTGTTGCGATACATAACCCATCTGATTGGTGCGCATGCAATCGTTGAAGTTGGTACCGGTGCCGGAGTAAGTGGTTTATGGATTTTTCAAAGTTTGGCGCAAAAAGGGCTTTTGACCTCTATTGATGATGAAGTGGAAAATGCAAAACTAGCAAAGCAAGCCTTTGATGAAGCTGGCATTAATGCCTCTCGTTACCGTTTGATCACTGGAAATAGTCGGGAGATCGTTGGCAAGTTAGCGGACAGCCTGTATGACATCTTTATTCTGCGACGTAGCGCAGATTTGTTGGAGAGTGTTGAAAATGCTTATCGCTCCCTGCGCCCAGGTGGGGTATTAGTCATCGATCGAGCCCTTCTTGCTGGCAAAGTGGCTGATCCCACCCAAAGAGATCCAGAAACCATCGCTTATAAAGAGGTAATCAAGGTTGTTAAGGAATCTCCAAATCTATGGCTTCCTATGTTGTTACCAGTGGGCGATGGTGTCTTAATCGCAACAAAAGTCGAATCATTAGGATAGGCAAATGTTCGGTATCGGTATGGGTGAGTTCTTGGGACTTGTTGTTCTAGGTCTCTTCCTGGTTGGTCCTGACAAACTTCCAAATGCGGCCCGGGACTTCGCTCGGTTTTTACATAAGGTACGAAACTTCACCTCATATGCTTCTAAAGAGTTAAAGGAAAACCTCGGCCCAGGTTTTGAAGATTTAGATGTAACTGATCTGACCCCAAAGAATCTAGCCAAGAAAGTTATTGGCAACGCTATGGATGATGTGAAGGGCGAGATTAAGCCGGTTGTAGGAGAGATTAAGCGGCAAAGCAAAGACATCAAAGAGGTTGCCAAAATAGATCCGGATTTGTTGTGAGTTCAACGGTAATCCAAGAGATAAACGCTGCCCTGGCAACTGTTTCAGATCCAGAGCTGCATCGACCACTGCCAGATTTAGGAATGGTAGAGAAGGTCGAATTCTCTAATGGCGTAGCGGAGATAAAGGTTCTTCTTACTATCTCTGGTTGTCCAATGCGTGATCGTCTACAAAAGGATGTCACTGAAGCGGTAATGAAGGTTTCGGCAGTAAACCAAGTTGCCCTCGAGTTCGGTGTAATGAATGAAGCTCAGCGCGACAATGTAAAGAAGTTGTTACGTGGCGGTCGAGAGAAATTCATTCCTTTTGCTCAACCAGATTCCTTAACCCGAGTTTGGGGAATCTCATCAGGTAAAGGTGGAGTTGGAAAATCATCTGTCACAGTAAATCTTGCAGCTGCACTAGCGGTGCGAGGTTTCAAAGTTGGTGTACTTGACGCAGATGTTTATGGTCATTCAATTCCAAGGTTGTTGGGAATCGAGGGGCAAAGACCTACAGCAATTGATCAGACCTTTATCCCGATTGAGATAAATGGGATCAAGGTAGTTTCTATCGAAATGTTTAAGCCAGATCGGGCAGATCCGGTGGCCTACCGCGGCCCGTTGCTACACAGAGTTTTAGAGCAGCTGCTTAGTGATGCTTACTGGGGAGATTTAGATTTTCTTCTTCTCGATTTGCCACCAGGCACCGGCGATATTGCGATCTCACTTGGTCAACTGATACCGGCATCAGAGATTGTTGTAGTTACTACTCCGCAAATTGCAGCTGCTGAGGTTGCCGAAAGAGCGGGCAGAATTGCCCACCAACTTAAGCAGCACATCATCGGTGTAATTGAGAATATGTCTGCCTATACCGATGCAAGTACTGGAGCAAAAGTTGCTCTCTTTGGGTCTGGAGGCGGAAAAGAGACCGCGGATCGACTCAGTACCTTGGTTGGTGCGCAGGTGCCTTTGGTTGGAGAGATTCCTTTTGAGTTACAACTACGAGAAGGTGGCGACGTGGGTAAGCCAATTGTTTGGCAAAATCCAGAATCAGCAGCAGCTCAAGAGTTCTTTAAAATTGTTGATGCGCTTGCACCGAGAAAGAAATCACTTCTTGGTGTCCGGCTGGGTGTTAGTACCTGATTTTTCATCCATCAACTCTTTGATCTCGGCAACCAACTCTTTTCGCATAGCTGCTATTTCACGCACCATAAACTCAGTAACCGCCAAGTTACGTTCATCTCTAGCTCTATCCTCTTGAGAGGTAACGCGATCACGGTCAGCTTGACGATTCTGCGCCAAGAGAATCAAAGGTGCAGCATAAGAAGCTTGAAGCGAGAGCAAAAGTGTCAAGAAGATGAAGGGATACTCATCAAAGCGTAACTCTTTTGGTCCCAAGGTATTCCACAAAACCCAGAAGGTTACGAAGAATGTCATGTAAACCAAGAACTTTGCAGTGCCGATAAATCTTGCGAACTTCTCCGAAAGCTGCCCAAATGTTTCGGGATCATAGTTAGGACGCAGGGCACGGCGTGACTCACGTGGAGTCTCTAATCTAGAAATGCGAGCCATTACTTTGCCTCCTTTTACGCGCTGCGCCAGTTTGCTGGCAGTAGGTGATCGAGCACATCATCAACTGTTACTGCGCCCAATAATCTTTCATTTTCATCGACGACTGGGGCTGCGATTAAGTTGTAGTTTGCTAAATGCTTCACAACATCATTGAGCGAGGCATCTGGTGAAATAGCGTTAGTTTCTTTCTCTGCCACTATGCCAAGGCTCAGCGCAGGAGGTTCGCGTAGCAAACGCTGTACATGAACTACCCCAACCAATCTGCCGGTGGGAGTTTCTAGAGGAGCGCGGCAAACAAATACCTGTGCTGCTGAGGCAGGAGCTAAATCTTTGTTTCGCACTGCAGCTAGAGCTTCTGCAACAGTTGAATCAGTGCTCAAGATGACTGGGTCTGTTGTCATCATTCCGCCGGCTGAGAAATCTTCATACTCCATTAAGCGACGAACATCTTCAGCTTCTTGCTCCTCCATCAAATTGAGCAGAGACTCCGCTTTCTCAGCGCCAACTTCTCGTAACACATCAGCAGCATCATCTGGAGCCATCTCACTTAAAACATCCGCCACTAATTCGCCCTCAAGTTGTGAAACCAAAGCGACGCGATCGGCGTCATCCATCTCTTCTAGAACATCAGCCAACTTTTCATCATTCATAGTTCGAGCAATTTCAGTTTGACGTTCTACATCTAACTCGTGGAGGGCAGCAGCTACTTCTTGTGCGGGCAGCAAGTTAATATCCTCTTCGACCGCGGCCAAATTAATTGTGTGATGAGCAGAATCAAACTCAACCTCAGACCACTTAACAGTCGTGCTGGTTCCGCGCCGGAAAGTTCCAGCCCGCTTTAGAACATGAATATAGGAGGCGTACCAATCCTTATTGTCTTGGCGCTCCATTCCAATGTCTTCAATCACCACGGTTTTTCCGGATTCGACCAGACGCGTGGGGTGATCCAAGAAGGTTGCTAATAACAGCAATTCACCATGACGTTGTTGATACCTGCGAATATTTAGGGAGCCGGTAATAAAGACACCACCGTCATCAATAGAGGTAACGCGGGTGATGGGAATAAAAATCTTTCGACGTTGAGGAACTTCAACAATAAAGCCAAGAATGCGTGGAGCTAAATTATCTTGTCTTATAGCCGCGACGGCATCACGAATTTTTCCAACTCGTTCAGCGTTGGGATCAAATACTGGAGTACCAGCCAGCTTGGCCAGGAATATCCGAGTTAGTTCTGCTTGGCGCATCAGGTACCTCCATGGGTTAAGGCTAGCCGATAGTAGGTTTGTGCCGTGACCAGTTCGAACTTGGGTAAATCTCAATCAAGTAGTTTCCATACTCAGCTTCCCGTTGGTCGCGATATCCCATTGTTGATTATCGGAATTATCGGCATTGGAACCTCAGGACCGGTGATCGCTCTCAGCACAATGCCGATACTTGCGCTGATTTTCTGGCGCAATTTAGGTGGTGCGCTTTTGATGTTGCCATTTGCTTTGCGAAAAGCAGAATGGAGTGATGTCAAGAATCGTGATGCAATCAAATGTTCTGGGCTGGCTGGAGTGGTACTTGCTTTTCTCTTCATTGGTTTCTTTATTGCGATGAGATTTACCAGTGTCGCAGCCCGAACTGCATTAACCGCGTTACAGCCGATTTTTGCGGCATATTTTGTTAAGCGAACCGGGGGACATATTCCGCGCCAAGCTTGGTTGGGAATGATCATCAGTTTTATAGGTGTTTTGATAATCACGGGCGTTGATTTTCAAATCTCTAGACGGGCTTTTCTTGGAGATCTCGCAGCAATTGGCTGTGCAGCTTTGGCGGCGCTGTATGTGATGCTTGGTGCGAAAGCTCAGCGACAGCTCACAACATCTACCTATACATCAATCTGTTACTTTGTTTGCGCTGTGACAACCCTGCCTATTGCATTTGTTTCCAGCACGGAGTTGATTGGATTTTCTCCAAGAGAGTGGTGGTTACTTCTAGCATTAATTGGTGGCGCGCAGATTCTGGGTCACACCATGTTCAACCTGGCTTTGAAGCGAGTTTCTCCAGCCGTGGTTTCGCTGATCGTATTTTTTGAAGTTCCGGTAGGCGCGGTTTTGGCATATTGGTGGCTGGGACAGTTACCACCTGCGGGAATTATTCCTGGATTGATTCTTCTGTTGGTCGGATGTGTAATTTTCGTTTTGCGAAGTAAACAAGAGGATAAGCGGTAGCCTTGCGCACGTGCTGATTGATCTTCATACCCATACCAATGCAAGTGATGGCACTGATACACCCTCACAACTAATTGATAAGGCAATCAACAAAAGGCTTGATGTGCTGGCCCTAACGGACCATGACACGACACGGGGTTGGGCCGAGGCCTCCTCCGCGCTGCTGAACCATCCATCAAACTCGAACATGCAGCTGGTTTTAGGCTCTGAAATCTCTTGCCAAGATGAGAATGGCATCAGCATTCATATGCTGGGTTTGTTGTTTGATGGGGATTATCAACCGCTAATTCAAGAGTTGGAAAAGACCCGTGAGAATCGTTTGTCTCGCATGGAAAAGATAGTTGCCAGGTTAAATGAAGCCGGTATTGAGATTACTTTGGCGGAGGTTTACGCTCAAAAAAGAGATGATGCAACCCTTGGCCGCCCACATTTAGCTGATGCTTTGGTAGCGCGTGGTCATGTTGCTTCTCGAGAAGAGGCTTTTGCCGCACTGTTGCACAACAAATCAAAGTATTACATCAATCATTATTCGCCATCTCCCATGGATGCCATCAAATTGATCAAGGCGGCTGGCGGTGTGGCGATCATTGCGCACCCACTTGCCTCGCAAAGAGGTCGAACCATAAGTCTGGATTTGTTTGATCAGTTAATAGCCGCAGGTCTAGATGGTGTCGAGGTGGATCATCGTGATCACTCTGACCTCGAAAAAAGTGAGTTGCTAAGATTGGCAATCGAGCGGGATTTAATTGTTACCGGTTCCAGTGATTATCATGGAACGGGAAAAATGAATGAGTTAGCAGAACACACTACTAATCCCGCGCAGTGGGAGGCTCTAGAAGCCAGAGCAAATTCCAGAAGGGTGGTCGCAAGGTGAGTGATGTAACAACTATTACCTTTGGTCTACAAGCTTTTGTTACCTTGTTGGTGATTTTGGATCCGCCGGGTGCAACTCCAATTTTCCTTGGTGTATTGGGAAATCGCAGTCGCGCAGAGCGGACTTTGTTGGCGTGGCAGGCTGCTGCAACCTCCTTGTTTGTAATCACATTGTTTGCACTTTTCGGTCAGTTCATTGTGAGCTATTTGGATATTTCTATGCCAGCTCTCAAAGGTGCTGGTGGGTTGTTGTTGCTATTAGTTTCACTTGAATTGCTTAAGGGAACTGATCACAAAGATGATGAAGGGGCCAAGAAGAACCTAGCTTTAGTTCCGCTGGGAACTCCGTTGCTGGCAGGTCCAGGAGCAATTGTCACGATAATGCTCTTTGCACAAGAGGTTGAAAACACCTCCATGACAATGGCTTTGGCCTTGGCGGTTGTGGGTGCGCATCTAATTATTGGATTAACCCTGATGTTCTCTACCCATGTTGTATCCCTGATTAAAGAGTCAGGTGTGATGTTGCTTGCCAAGGTCGCGGGTCTTTTGACCGCAGCAATCGCTTTCGAGATGCTAATGACGGGAATTAAGGAATTATTCTCGGTGTGACCGAGGGATATTACACAGCTGATTCCGTCACCTGGCGGGTGCATTCTGATACTGCCATGTTTGTGGGTGGAATTAGAGCACTGTTAGAACAAGCGTTGCATCCCAAGGCAATGGCAGGTGTGGCAGCACACTCCAATTTTCGTGAGGATGCTTGGGGTCGTTTACAACGCACAGGTGATTACGTAGGCACTTTGACATTTGGCAGCAAAGAAGAGGCCGATAAGTTGTCGGCACGGGTTAGAAAAGTGCATGAGATGTTGAAAGTTGATGAACCTGAGTTACTTCTATGGGTTCATATGGCTATGGTTGATGCTTTTCTCGACACCGCGGTGCGCTCTGGCCTAAAGCTTTCACCTACCGAGCAGGATAAATATGTTGATGAAATGGTCACATTTGCAGAGTTAGTTGGTATTGAGTCAAGAGAAGTTCCACGAACGGTTGGTCAAATGGAAAATTATTTCCAGGAGATAATGCCCAAGCTTTCTGCGTCAGATGATGCAAAAAGAGCGGCACTATTTATAGCCTTGCCGCCGCTACCTCCGCTGTTGAGATTTGGAACTCCAATTGCACCACTTTGGGGCGGGATTACCTCTTTAGCAGCAGCTGCGCTACCAAGATGGGCGCGTAAGTTGTATGGCTGGCCTACTGTTCCAGGCCAAGATAACGCCACAGATCTCGCGCTAAAGGCAACAAGGAGCGCTTTGTTATTCCTTCCTGAGTCACTAAGGCAGCCACAGAATTTCAAAGTGGAAAAAGTTAAGGATCAAACTGCCTAATGAAATTGATACTTTTGGCAAATTTGGCCGGTGGAGTAGGTAAAACAACTTCGGCCTTGGCCTGTGCTGTTGCGGCAACTGAGTATGGAAAAAAAGTCTTGCTTATAGATGCCGATGCAAATGCTGCGCTGACCTTTGTAAATGGTGTTGAAAACCCACGAATCACAACAAAAGAGTTTCTCTCCCAGGAATACCCGCTCGAAACCGCTTTAATCCGCACAGGAGAGCGGGTTTCATTGCTGTCATCATCATCTCGACTAAGTAGCCTCGAGCCAGAAAAACTAATGTCGCAGGAAAAGTTTCGCGAGATAACCAAAGAGTTTGAGCTAGTCATCGTTGATACCGCTTCCGGCCCAGATAATCTGTTGCAGTACTTCGCTCAAGTGGCTGATTTGGTTGTTATTCCCACTACTCTGGAAATACTGCCAATCAGAGGTGCGCTACATGCTAAAGAATTTGTAATTGCGGGTGGCTTCCAGAAGAAACCACACCTGTTGATTACGATGCAAAACCATGCTGAGAGTTTGGAAGTTCCTTCTGAGCTTCTGGAGGAGTTTGTGGTTCTCGAACCTAGCTTGATAAAAGATGTTGCAGTGAGTGATTCACAAACCTCTGGTAAATCCTTTTTAACTACCGCCAATCACAGCCAGGTAGCAGCGCAGTATCGGGAAATTACTTACGCTTTGTTAGAGGAAGTAAATCTGATTTAAGCGCCAGCGAATCCAACGCGACGCTCAGAGATATCTCCAATCTCGACCGAACCAATTTTGTTGGCTGGTACTACGTATTGGCGTCCTCGAGTGTCAGTCAGGATTAGTGGCTGTGAGGAATCTAGCGCCTTGGTAATCAAAGCGACTACTTCATCGCGATCAGCAGCAGTCTCAATGGTTAGCTCTCTGACTTGATCAGCAACAGAGATGCGAACCTCAGATTTAGCGCCTTCACCTTTGCCGGCTGAACTTTTCTTAGTTGTCATATCCCTATCCTAAAGATTTTGTCCTGTTTCTGCGATTTTAAGTATTAACTCTGTTTTGGGAAGCCGGAAATACCGCGCCACATTAGGTTTGTAACCATGGCTGAGGCTTTGTCGCGATCAATTTTGCCATCTTTTTCTAGCCAGTGGCGTGCGGTTATTTGAGCGCAGCCAATTAAACCGATAGCCAACATCATGGATTCCTCTTTAGGTAAGCCAGTATCAAGTGAGATCACAGCGCTGACAGCGGCTGCACAGTCATATGTCATACGATTTAGACGTTGCCTAACTTGTGGTTCAACATTCATGTCACTTTCAAATAGCAATCTGAATGCACCACCTTCGGAATCTATAAAACCGAAGTAAGCATCAACGGTTGCTTTCACACGATTCTTATTATCTTTAGTTGAGGCAATTGCTTTTTGTAGTGCAAAGACCAAAGAATCAATATGTAAATCCAACACCGCTAAGTAGAGGTCTAGCTTGGAAGGAAAATGCTGGTAGAGAACCGGTTTACTGACCTCGGCACGATCTGCGATGTCATCCATTGAGGCGGCATGGAATCCAGAGACGGTAAAGACTTCAAGAGCTGCAGACAAGAGAAGGGCACGCCGTTCATCTCTTGGTAGGCGAGAGCGACCATCTAATCTTTCAGTTGTACTCATCGGCGTCATCGTACGAGATGAAATGAGAATTAACTAATGGAAACCAGTACGCTTGGCTCTAATCATGGAAAATCTTCGACTCTTACTTGTGCACGCTCATCCCGATGATGAAACCATCAACAACGGTGCCACGATGGCGCTTTATGTTGAGCGAGGCGCAAAGGTTACTCTCGTGACCTGTACGAGAGGTGAAGAGGGCGAGGTTCTCGTTCCAGAGTTAGCCCATTTGGCAAGTAATCAAGAAGACAAACTTGGCAAACATCGCGAAGGCGAGTTGGCAGATGCCATGTCGGTATTGGGAGTGAAGGACTTTCGCTTCTTAGGTGCGCCAAACAAAATGTACCGCGATAGCGGAATGATGGACACGGAGCCAAACAAGCGCTCAGATAATTTTTGGAATGCGGACATTGAAGAGGCTTCTCAATACTTAGTGGAGATAATTCTTGAGGTAAAGCCACAGGTAATGGTGACTTACGATGAAATTGGTGGTTATGGGCATCCAGATCACATACAAGCGCACCGTGTTGCTATGAGAGCTGCAGAAATAGCACGAGAAAAAGGTTGGGAAATCCAAAAGATTTACTGGAATACCATTCCTAAATCAGTAATTGAACAGGGAATCGAGGCGATGAAGGGCACTGGAAACCAGTTCTTTGGCGTTGATAAAGCGGAGGATTTTCCTTTTGCACAACCTGATGAGTTGGTATCCACAGTGATTGATGCCGAGCAATATGCAGAGCGAAAGATGCAGGCCATGAAGGCGCATCCAACTCAAATCTCGGTGGATGGTCCCTTCTTTGCTCTTTCAGATAATTTGGGGTTCAAGGTTTGGGGGCAGGAGTTCTACCGCTTAGTTCATGGAGTTAAGGGCGCCGATACCAATGCAGATGGCCGTGAAATTGATCTTTTTTCTGGCATCTCTTCCTCAGGAAAATAGAGATGCGATTTATTTTAAACCTGATCTTTGGTGCCCTAGTTGGCGTCTCAGGAACTTTTTTGCATAACTCTTACCGTCCATTTGGATTATTAGTATCAATCTTGGCGCTTTTACTGGGCCTGAAAATGGCTACTAATATGAACCGCACAAAGCTTTCTCAACTGGCTTTTGTTGTGGGATGGCTATTTGTAATTGTAAGGGCCTCAACTTTGGGCAATGGTGGTGAGGTTTTAATTGAAGCCAACCTCTATGGCAACTCTTTGGTGTTTGGTGGGATTTTGCTTTGCTTTGTTACTTTAATTCGAAGGATTAAAACTTAATCCATTTCCAACTTTGTCCAGCGCTGGTATCTCTAACCTCAATGCCTTTTTCTAATAGCAAATCTCGCAACACATCGCTTTTCCCAAAATCCTTCGCACTCCGGGCTAAGACTCTCTGCTCCAAGAGTTCTTTGAGTTCCTTGGTCAACTCCTTTTCAGGAAGCTCCAATAACTTCAGACCAAACAACTCATCGACTGTTGCAAATATGTAGGCTCTTTCCCCATCCTTCAAGGCAACATCTTTTTCTACCGCCCTTAACTTCAACATCGCTCTCGGGGTATCAAGATCATTACAGAAATCCTGCGAAATTGCCTCAATGAGCTCTTTCGCAAGAGGGGTTTCGGTAGCTCCCAAGACTCTCCACTGTTGGTACCTTTCACGCCAACGCTGCAGCGTTGAAAAGGCGGCGTTGATGGAAGCCCAGGAAAGATCCATCTGGCTGCGGTAACGATTCTCAAGGAAACAAAATCGAACTGAAAGTGGATCTATTCCACGTTGAATAACATCCCTAATTAATACGACATTTCCAGCACTCTTGGACATTTTTCGACCTTCAAAAAGAAGATGTTCTCCATGAAGCCATAGGGAAACCGCTTCAACGTTCCTGTCACCTTCACTCACTAGAGGATTTGACTGAGCCCTCTCATTTTCATGATGAGGAAAGCGCAGATCTATCCCACCAATGTGTAAATCAATGTGGCCATTTAAATAATGCAAAGACATCGCTGAGCACTCAATATGCCAGCCAGGAAACCCATTTCCCCAAGGGGTGGGCCAGATCATTTCACTTCTATTGCCTGCAGCCTTCCAAAGCGCCCAGTCAGCATGAAATCTTTTGGCGCCGCCTTCGCTGTATTCATAGCGATGTCCGGGCTTTAATGCATCTAGTCGATTACCGCTTAGTTCACCATAACTTTCAAATCTCGCAGCGGAAAAATAAACCGAATGGTCATCTCCAACATAGGCATAATCCATGGCAATCAGTTTTTGAATGTGCTTGATCATTAGGTCTATGCATTCACTGGCGCGGGGATATTCATCCGCCGGAAGGATATTTAAAGCTGCTAAATCTGCGTGGAATTTATCCTCGTAATCTCTAGCAATTGCAAAGGGGTCACGTTTTTCCAACTTTGATTGGGACAACATTTTGTCCTCTTCAAAATCATCACTCATGTGTCCAACATCAGTTATGTTTTGAACTATTTTGACTTTGTATCCGGAAAACTCCAGGGTGCGTTTCACTAGATCGCCCAAAAGAAAAGTTCTTAAATTCCCTACATGGGCATCTCGGTATACCGTCGGACCACAGCAATAAATTCGAATGCTGTCACCATCTGTACTGCGCACCCCAGCTAACTGCCTGGTTAGGGTGTCATAGATTTGAAGCGTCTTGGGCTCCGTTATATCGCGCTTCATACCCGCCTATTCTGTAGGATATGGGCCATTGAGTCACCATTGGTCAATCAAGAATGACCATGAAGAATCTGAGGAGTAGAACATGACCTATGTGATTGCGCTTCCATGTGTGGATGTAAAGGACAAGTCATGTATCGAAGAGTGTCCGGTGGATTGCATCTATGAAGGTGATCGCATGATGTACATCCAGCCTGATGAGTGTGTGGATTGTGGTGCATGCGAGCCAGTTTGTCCGGTTGAGGCCATCTACTACGAAGATGATGTTCCATCACAATGGAATGAGTACAAAGAAGTTAACGCAGAGTTCTTTGATGAAATCGGATCTCCTGGTGGTGCCAGCAAGGTTGGTCCAATCGCAAAAGATCATCCAAAGCTACTTCAGATACAAAAGAAGCCAGCTGAATAAGGGGTCTTTATCAAGCTTCCTGATTTTCCTTGGGATGCTCTAGCTCCATATGGGCAAAGAGCACGCTCCCACCCGCAAGGAATTATTGATTTATCTCAAGGTACCACGGTAGACCCAACCCCAGAGTTCATTCAAAAGGCGCTGCGTGACAACGCCAATTCACCTAGTTATCCAGTAACTACTGGAGCTGCGGAGCTACGAGCAGAGTTACATCGTTACAGCGGTGAGGTCTTGGGTGCCACGGGAGAGTTTGATGTATTGCCGACCATTGGCTCAAAGGAAATCGTCGCTTTACTTCCATTTTTGCTTCAGGCAAAACGAGTTCTGATTCCAGAGATTGCCTATCCCACTTATCGTGTTGGTGGAATTTTGGCGGGCGCTGAGGTAATCGAGGTAGCAATAGATGCGAAGGATTGGCCTTCAAATGGGGTTGATTTAGCTTGGATTAACTCACCTTCAAACCCAACCGGAAGAGTGCATAGTGAAAACGAGTTGATTGCAGCCATTGAGTGGTCGCGAAAATCGGGCGCAGTATTAGCTAGTGATGAGTGTTATCTATCCTTCCCAGATACAAAGCAGGGCAGATCGGTTCTATCGCTAACCTCTGGAGATAACAAAGGCATTCTTGCAATCCACTCGTTATCAAAGCGTTCAAACTTGGCGGGATACCGCGGATCATTCATGGCAGGCGATGCCCAGCTAATAAAGCAACTCTTAGAGATAAGAAAACATATGGGCATGATGGTTCCTCTGCCTGTTCAAATGGCGACAACTGCAGCTTTGCAGGACGAAACTCATGTAAAGCAACAAGCAGAGCGCTACCGAAATCGTCGTGCGATTCTGCGACAAGCGCTGGAGGATTTGGGTTTCGAAGTAGAGTTTTCTGAAGCGGGACTTTATTTGTGGTGCACACGTGGTGAAGAGGATTGGCAAACTGTCTCCTGGTTTGCCGATCGTGGAGTGTTGGTAACGCCGGGAAGTTTTTATGGGGAGAAGGGTGCGCGTCATGTTCGAATCGCATTGACCGCTTCTGATGAAAAGATAAATGAAGCTGCAAAGCGTTTGAGTGTGTAACTGAAGATGGTCACTAAAGGCATTTTGCTAGTTGGCGGAAAAGGTACTCGGCTTGCGCCCTTGACCAACAACACCCCAAAACCGATGCTGCGCGTAGCCGGAAAGCCAGTTACCGAGCACCAGATTGTCAAAGCACGCAACTCCGGAATCACAGAGCTAGTTCTGGCAACTTCTTATTTAGCGGAGGTTTTCGAACCTTACTTTGGTGATGGCTCAAAATTTGATCTTTCCATTACCTATGCTGTTGAAGATGTTCCACTTGGTACAGGTGGTGCTATCGCAAATGCCGCCAGTAAATTGAATTTGGCCGATGATGATTCAGTCGTAGTATTCAATGGTGATGTTCTGAGCGGCCACAATCTAAACAAACAGATGTCGCTACATGAGAGCTCAAACTCCGATGTGACTTTGTATTTAACTAAAGTAGATGATCCGCGTGCCTATGGATGCGTGCCAATTGACCAACATGGTCGAGTGCAGAGTTTTCTTGAGAAGATGGATAATCCAATCGCTGACACCATCAACGCAGGTTGCTACATATTTCGAAATCGCGCCATACAACAAATTCCAAATGGCCAGGTGGTAAGCGTTGAGAGAGATACCTTTCCTAAGCTGCTTAATGAAGGATTTGAATTGTTTGGTTATTTAGATAGCAATTATTGGATTGATATGGGGACCCCGCACTCGTTCATCAAAGCTTCAAGGGATTTGATTTTGAAACCAGATTTATCAGCCGCCACAAGTGGGGTGGTAGATGGTTGTTTAATCGGTTCAAATGTGGAGATTCATCCAACTGCCCGAGTCGGCGAGGGTTCAACAATCGGAGATGGAGTGAAAATCCATCAAGGGTGCGGTATCTACGGCTCAATGATCTCAAGCTCGGTAGTTATTGGGGAGGGCAGTGAAGTTCGAGATTGCTACATTGCTCCAGGACAAGTGATTCCACCCAATTCCAAGCTCATCGGCCAGGTAATTGGCGAATAAAACTGGAAATTAGGGAAATTGAGAGATATCTCAACAAAATACCCCTAAAAATCTGAGTATTTATCAAATATTTGGACTCATCGGCTTGACTCCTGGGAATAACACGCGTGTAATTCTCCTCATTGGGCCCTCCGTAAGGTGTGGGCCACTGTCTTAGGAGTATTGCTAATGACTGATGCTCGTCGCATAGAGCAGACTTTCATTCCCGGTCCAAGCATCCAATTAGGAAATGGCGAAATCGTTGAGCTGTCATGGCAGGAGCGAGCGCTATGTGCCCAAACCGATCCAGAAGCTTTCTTCCCTGAAAAAGGTGGTTCAACCCGTGAGGCAAAAAGAGTCTGTCTCTCTTGCGAGGTCAGACAAGAGTGCTTGGAGTATGCACTCGCTCATGATGAACGCTTTGGCATCTGGGGCGGTTTATCTGAACGCGAACGTCGCCGCCTCAAGCGCCGTCCCGCGTAATTCCCTAAAGGTAAATCCTTTCCAAATAAATCCTTTCCACCTTCCTTCAAGTCAGAGGCGGTGAAATGCCGACTTCCAAGCAATTTGTTACCGCCATCATCGTTTCTCATGATGGTGCTCTTTGGCTACCTGAAGTCGTTGCATCACTTGCCAAACAACGAAGAGCAATTGATCAAGTAATCGCGATTGATACCGGCTCACAAGATAGTTCGGTAAAGCTTTTGAAAAGCGCTGGCATAACCACATTAGTAACTGATCGAGACAAAGGTTTTGGCGCAGCTATTGGGGAAGCTTTATCTAGCTCAAAATTGAAAGCAGCCCCGAATGATTGCACCGAATGGTTGTGGTTAATTCATGATGATTGTGCACCAGCCGCTAATGCATTAACGGAGTTGCTAGCTGCGGTTGAAGAGCGACCAAGTGTTGCGGTTGTAGGACCAAAATTACGGGGCTGGCATGATCGTAATCATCTCTTAGAAGTCGGTGTGAGTATCGCCGGAAATGGTGCGCGCTGGACCGGTTTAGAGTATCGAGAAGCGGATCAAGGCCAACATGACAATGTAAGTGAAGTTTTGGCGGTAAGCACAGCAGGAGCAATGATTAGAAGAGATGTCTTTGAAGAGTTGGGTGGTTTTGATCCAGAGCTAACTCTGTTTAGAGATGATGTTGATTTTGGTTGGCGGGTACATACCGCAGGTCACTCCATAATTGTCGCACCACAAGCTGTTGCATATCATGCTGAAGCAGCTGCAAATGAAAGACGCAGTATTGATGTTTCTGGAACCTTCCTGCATCGACCTTTGTTGTTGGATCGTAGACATGCCGCATATGTCTTGCTGGCCAATGTGTCTTGGTGGTTACTTCCGCTAATTGCCCTGCAACTCCTTGGCGCTTCATTTGCCCGCGCCATCGGCTACCTGCTGGCAAAGTTACCTGGATATGCACTTGATGAGTTAGCTGCGGTCGGATTATTAATTTTGCAGCCACAAGATTTGATTCGGGCTCGCAGAAATCGACGCAAGAATCGATTGGTTTCATCGCAAGTAATTGCTCGATTTGTCCCACCACGCGGATCGCAGCTTCAACTAGCGATAGAGAGAGCGCGTGCCGCTGTTTCCCGAGCCTGGAAGAGCAGCTCTCTATATGAAGATAAATCCACCGTTACCAGCTCTGCTCTAGATTTAAATGATGAGGCTTTAGACAATGCTGATATCGAACTGGTCAAGCCGCCATCACCGATATCTTGGTTGCTGAAACGGCCAATTCTTTCAATATCAATATTGGTTTTTGTCGTTACCTTGATCGCATCAAGATCCCGATTCGGAACTATTGTGGGCGGCGCTTTACCTGAAACACCTGCCAGCGCCTTGGATTTGCTGCGCATGTACTCAGATTCCTGGCACACAGTTGGTTTGGGCTCCAGTGCCAATGTTCCACCCTGGGTAGCCTTCATTGGAATTGCAGCTCTGCCCTTTGCCGCTAACTCATCTCTGTTTGTTACAGCTTTGTTTGTTGCGGCGGTTCCATTAGCGCTTTGGGGCGCTTATTCTCTTGCGCGTAAGTTCACAGAGCTGCATTTCTTAGCTCTTGGAGCTGCTCTGCTTTATGCCTTTTCTCCGACGACACTAGCTGCCATTAACAGTGGAAGACTAGGAACTGTCGTATTGGTCGTAATTGGACCTTGGTTGGTGCGCGCATTATTTGGATTAGAGCAGTTAGAGAATTTGGGTTGGCGAAAAACTTGGTGGCTAGCTTTATTGCTTTCAGTTGTTTGTGCATTTTCACCACTAGCCTTCATGGCAATTGTTTTATGGCAGTTCATTTTGGTGATATTTGATGTTGTCGCTTTTAACTCGAAGGTAAATCCACTAACTAAAGAGGTCTTTGATCGGAAAAACATACGACGCATCGCTTTAATTGCCACCCCAATAATTGTTAATGCGCCGTGGTCACTGGAGTTCATCCTTCACCCATCCAGAATTTTGCTTGATCCCGGAGTGACCATCGGGGGAGGCGACGTCTTGTCTCTGGTCTTTGCGAATCCAGGCGGCGTAGGCGCTCCACCCATCTGGATGCTGTCTCCGATTTTGTTGATTGCACTGATAGCGACATTCGTAAGCAAAACCGCTCGATTAGGAGAGATAGCCTTATTTTTTATTGGTTTCGCAGCGATTTTGGGTTCGAGACAGGTAGCAGGCCACGGAAGTTTTGAACCGGACAACTTGTGGGTTGGATCTTTGTTAGTTATTCCAACATTAACCGCGCTGTTGGCAGCCGTAACAATGGTTGATCACTATGTTCCAAGCCTTTCTGAATCAAATATTGATTACCGCCATTTCCTCCTTGGAATTACCAGCGTTCTCGCCACATTTTCTGTTTTGACCTCCGCAACTTGGTGGGTATCAAGTTCCTCAAATACCCCGCTACACACCAAGCAGAACTCAGCCTTACCAGCGTTTTTGAGTGCTAATGCCCAGACGGTAGACAAATTTAAAACATTGGTTTTGAGAAATGATGGCGGTCGAATTTATTACTTTGTTGCCCGGGATAGTGATTTGAAACTTGGTGAGCCCGATGTAATCACTGGATTATCACCTGTTGTAACGAAGGCGATTAATGATCTAGTTTCTGGCTCTGGCGTTGCCAGCAGTCAAGTTTTTGCCGAGTTTGGAATCCGGTACATATTCATGGCTCGACCTTTGGATGATGACCTAGTTCGCACCATTGATGGAGCGGGAGGATTTACCCGCGCCGCTGATACAAATGAAGGAATTTCCTGGAAGGTTCCAGGGGCGCTCGGACACATTTCTTTTCTCTCTGATGATGGCCTGTACTCGGTTTTGCCTAGCGGTGAGATCGGCGCGCAAGGCTCATTGACAACGACCGGAACTATTGTGATTACTGAAAAATATGATGATCGCTGGAGATTGTTGCTTAATGGAGTTTACGTCCCGCCAACAGTTACTGAGAGTGGGATTCCAAGATTCCGAGTCTCTGAGCCTGGCGATTTTGTTATTTTCCACGATGCAACTGCGCGCCGTGGCTGGATTTCACTGCAGTTAATTTCCTTTATTACATTGATTGTTCTAGCACTTCCAGCTAGACGCAAGAGAAGTCAGATGCGCGAAGAGGAGCTAGCATGAAAGAGACTAGAGCCTCATTTGCCCTGCTTTTCTTCATCATTGCAGCGCATATCGCATATCTATTGCCTCAAACCAACTCCTCTAGCGAGATAACGCAAAGCTATGCATCGACAACCTGTCCAGGAGCGATTGGGGATGCCCGTTCCACAAATTTGCTACCCAGCAAAGGCACACTCATCCGCGAACTTTCGCAACCCAATGCCGAACTTAGAAAAAATGGACAAGGT
>JACCDL010969423.1_pt1 | contig 23636 bp, 14 predicted proteins | sample 7441931 | NCBI WGS metagenome assembly JACCDL01 (sample SAMN15323437, study PRJNA562643) | freshwater metagenome | isolation source: river surface water | place: USA:Blue River Watershed | collected 2017-08-16 | reverse complement strand
TGATTTGGGTTTTTTTATAGGCAATTCCGGACTTTCGCTGGGTGATTTGGGTTTTTTTATAGGCAATTCCGGACTTTCACTAGGCGATTTTGGACGCAAAGGCACCATCGTTTTGCCTTTTATTTTCATATCCACTTCATCCAATGTCATTTTAATTTCGGGATGGTGTTTGTCAAAAATAGTGACCTTGTAATGCATAATTGGAAATTTCTTAATTTCGTATTTTTCATTTGTCTGAATGATATCCAACCAATTATTTCCGGTTTCGTCCATTGGATTTTTTATAATATCCAAATGTTTGTATTTTGTCTCATTAAAGTGATACACATAAATATCAGACAAGGTTAATCCATACTTTGCCAATTTATGTGATTTCGCATAAAAATGGGTCAAATTAAATTGAATTGGCAAATTATAATACGAGTTATTCACATATTCAAACAGGGTTTCATTGGGATATTTGCATTCGCGCTCAATAACATCCTTGATTTTTGACACATATGTATTAAACAAATGTGTGCTTGGATTTATTAACATCACTCCGCCATTTAAACGACCCATATTTTTACATTCGGCAAGAACTGTTGCCGGTATGTTTTTTACAGGATCATTGAATTTTAAACGGCGGTCTCCAATATAATATGTGAGAATTGCCGGTGCATTCAACTCAAATATTTTATCCAAGGGTTTCATTATTACCATATCCGACTCAATAATACACACTGTGTCATAATCTGTCAATGTGTAGGCAAATATGAAATTGCAAGTGCGCAGTGTATTGAAATTTGTATATCCACTCTTGAATTCCACATCAAATGTTATTTTGCGGTCGTCATATGGAACCACTTTTGTGACCAATGGGCGAATTGCATCCACAAATGATACAGGAGTGTCTGTGACGGAATATAAATAAATAATGTCGTGTGTAGTATATTGGCGCAACATCATAAAAAAATATATTTCCAATTCTAAATACACAGGATTACTGCCGAAATGAATTATTGCATATGCGCATTTTTTGGGGCGCAATTTAACTACTGGTTCGGGTCTTGCAGAGAATCTGTCATCGGGTCTTCCAAATGGTCTTGCATCTTGTCTATAGTCAGGTCTTGCATATGATCTGTCATCTTGTCTTTCAGATGGTCTACTATCTGGTCTATAGTCAGGTCTTGCAGATGGTCTACTATCTGGTCTACTATCAGGTCTTGCATATGATCTATCATTTGGTCTACTATCAGGTCTTGCATATGGTCTTCCACCGCCACCACCACCGTCTCTTCCATAAAATCCTGTGTTTTTCATTATATAATATGCAGACACCTTTGTGTGTTTATACCTTTGTGTATTTTTCAATACACAAAGATTGAGGTCTTAGTTTGGTGGAAGCGGCGCCAAACACAACTTGATTTCTCCCAGCGATGCCACATCATACTTAACAACCAACGGCAAGTCATTGCCTAAATACATCTCCAGATGTGTGCATAATGGTGTGCATTTGATAAAATTATTCAAACTCTTTACAGAAAATTCACCCTGTATGACCACAGATGGGTCCGGTTTTACTAAGAAATCCATATGCCTGTCCGATTCCGACCTTTTAAATTTGGTCTTTGCAAATGTTCCAACACAGGAAAATATCAAATCATCGCCTACCGACTTGATTTCAACTCTATCGGTTAAAGCATTCAAGTCTCGCACTATTTTCTGAAAATCAGATGTCGGCAAATTAATAATTGTGGAATACTCCACATCCGGAATCTCCAATTCTTCTGTGTCTGGTTCAATAAGACGCAACTTGTAATCATATGTTTGACCCACATTGCGATTGTCAAATTCCATTCCCAAATAAGATACTATGCCATCCTGATAATCCTCCTTGTTAATATACATTGTTAAAGTGTCGTCATTTGATAATGTTGATATTAACTTGAAAAAATGCATAGTGTTTGTGCATACCATAATCGTGTCAGGCACACAATTATAATGTTCAAACTTCTTTGAATTTAAATTTACACTCACCAACATTGTATGTGTCTTGTCAAAATTTATAATTCTCATACCATCTTTCGTAAATGTGATTGTAGCATCTGTCAAAATGTCCTTCAGCGCTGTCGTCAAATTGCGAATTGGTTGGATTTGCACTGTTTTAATTGTTAATACATGGTTGTCCTCGTTCATTTTGATAATAGGATTATAAACGCAGTTTTTCTAAATTAGTTTTAAACAAATGATTTTTTCTTCAAGAAAATTGATTCAAAAACTGGTTTTCTCCACAACATACAATAAAAATATAAACACACTTAAATACATATAAAATGGATAACTTTGATTTGGAAATTACTTACGAAAACTTGAGCGTTGAATTCATTATGTCAAGAATGGATTCTGGCAACATTGCCATTTCTAAACATAAACGGGAATTTAGATGGAACTTGGAAACACAGCAATCATACATAGAGAGTTTATTTGACAATAAACCGATGCATCCAATTGTTATTACACGCGAAAATCAAGTGATGTATGTGCAAGATGGAAAACAGCGATTGGAAACTATTCGCAGATATATGAATGATGGGTTTGTGTGCAATGATTCATTTTACTCTAAACTTTCCAAATATGACAAACTGACACTTCACAGTTGTATGCTCTATTGCGAAGTTGTGAATGAACCTACTGAAGAACAAGTTGATGAAATATACAAAACACTAAATGAGCGCGATGATAAAACGATTAAAATACAAAAATTCAGAAGAATCGCATACAGAGACAGTCATTTATACAATCCCGAAACAGTCGAATATGCAAAAACACAACTACGCCTGTTATGCCCCCACACAAATGTCACAAATCACTATGTTGAATGTGGATTGGAAGATGGTCAGAATATTCCTATTTGCGATGATTGTGGCAAAGGAGTGTAAACTTATGATATCAACCAAAATATATCTTAGTGGTTTTTTTCCCACAGTGTGTTATAATGAAATTCCCTGTTCGGTATTTGCCATCTATATTGTCTTCCAACGACAAAGAGAAACAGGTAGCAATGTTGCAAAAGTCCCGCAAATTATACAAGAAAGGCAAATACTACACAAGAAAACCCGTGAAATCATATGTTTCTAAACCTTCAAAACATTTAGCAAAGGCGCGCAAAATATATGGAGTTGAAAATATATTGCCGTCGCAAGAATTAGTAAAAGCAACCGGATGCTCTATTGATGCTCTCAATAAAATTGTCAAAAAAGGTGAAGGCGCATATTTTTCATCGGGGTCGCGTCCAAATCAAACAGCACAATCGTGGGGATATGCGCGATTGGCAAGTGCATTGACTGGGGGCAAATCTGCTGCTGTTGATTACAAGATAATTGATGAGGGGTGCAATCACAAAGGGCGCGCTTTTGCTTATGCCACACAAGCAAAAAACAAATATAATTATGGGCAAGGTAAAACCCGCAAAACTATAGTATAAAATGTTGCACACGCACACACGCACACACACCTGATAGAGAAAATGCGAATTGTTACACAATATACCTGTGTGATAATTCTTGAACCTTTGCACTTTTAAAACACCAATTATATAACCTGAACCCGCCTTTGGCGAGTTCTCGGATATAAATGGATGATTTATCAGTTGCAAAGTAACAGTTACTTCGCACATTCAAAGACGCCGACCCTACGGGTCGGCGATTAGAATATGCAAAGGTATAAATATTGGGGTTGTTTCCTTAATAGGGAAGGATCATAAGGAAACCGTAGGTTTCCTTAACCATAGGTTTCCTTAATAGGGAAGGATCTTAAGGAACCCGTAGGTTTCCTTAAGGGTAGGTTTCCTTAAGCGTTGCCTCCACGAGTTGTTAGCAAACGAACATCGGACGGATTAAAACAAACCTTTCCTGTGGATTTTGTGTATCCATAATCCTTGCAATCATTGCTGCCAGGATTCATTGCTAAATAACTCATCAATCCACTGTCCTCATTAATGGGATCCCCCTGAACACCACCGAAACCGGCAACAACTTTGGGAACACCCGAATTGGTTGCAGGAACAGCATCAACAACAATGCCTTGTGTGGATACCTTTGCATAGGCGCTGTTGTAATCGGCAGACATAAGAGAAGCAAATCCCTCAGTTTCTCTATTGTTAAAATATTTCATTGCTTGGTCAAATCCTTCATAAGGATAACTCTTCAAACCACTGGATTCAAATCCATATGATGGAACCAATCCACTTGAACCAAACATCATTGCAACTACAATCAATACAAAAAGTCCAGCACATAAAATAATCGTGTCGGTAGAGATAGGCATATTTATATAGATATTCGCTATATAAATATTTCTGCATCATCTTTTTCCTGTTTTTTCATATGATTCCAAATCCATTATTTCAGGTATTTCTGTATCCATAAATTTGTCTCTGTTGAGTTTCTTAATATAACTCTGTATCTTTCCATAGGATGTGACGTATTTTTTTCTGTCTTTTTCCCATTTCTTTGTGTAAATATTTCGTTGCAATTTATTTTTAATCTCTATTGCTAAATTCTGCAATTTGCCCACATTTTCCATTATTAATTGTCTGTAATCACTCAAAAAATTTCCTATATTCTCTTCGTTTTCACTAAATCCTGTTTTTAAATCTGTCACCACAGTCTGCAAATCATTCAACGCCTTTTGTTTATCTTCTATGAACTTTACATTTGCCATCGCCTTCTGTTTATTGCGGTCATCATACAATTTGTATAATCCCAATATTCGCGAATTTGTCTCCGTTTGTCGTTTCTCTATTGTTTCAATTATTTTATCCAAATTTGTTTCAACCCAGGTTGAACCACGATTCAAACTGTCCACATAACACCTCTCTGCCAATCGTTTATTGAAAAATTTGGCAATCGGGTCATTGCAAGTTGCTCCTATAGTATTCATCACAGATGCGTGCAAATATATGTGCATCCATAATATTAACACCACAAATGTGCCGAAAAATATTATTGTGTTTATCACATAGGGTTGATTTAACCCAAAATAAGAAACTAATATCATATCCTATAATTACATTATTTTTTATTTTTTAACTGCATCCAATACCTGTTTGAACATTGTATCATAATTCTTGGTCTGTTTCACCACAGTTAGATTTCCATCTTGCATATGCCTTTGAATTATGAGTGATGCTATTATTTTCTGCATCCCCTCTTTAACTGCTAAAATATTGTTTTGTATGGCAATTGCTAAATTGTTTGTTTTGCCCTCAGACTTATTATATGCATTTTGCAATCTATCCATATTTGCATTTATTTCATTCATATTTTTGTCAAGAACATATTTGGCGTCATTGACTTTTTGCACAACCGGATTCTGAATATAATGTGCCAATGTCTGTTTGTCTTTTGTCATACACTTATCAACCCTATTTTTTGCATCATTTCCGAAAATCCACGAAAACATCCACAAAAATGTCAATAAATTGGGGTCGCATTCCAATTCTCTGTTCAAATATTTAGAAGAAAAAGTTATGCCTAATATCACATACACAAATGCAATCATTATATACATTGATGATGACCACAATGAATCCTCTATTCCCAAATTAAATACAAATAATTTGTCTGACATTCCTCTTATATATTTATGTGGCAATAAGTTAATTTAGTAAAAATAATCTTAATCCTGTATGATATATTATGTCTTCTCAAACAATCACACAGAGTTTAAATATGAAAGCACTGATGGAAAGTGATGATTATGTGAATAATACTGAAAAAATTCGTCAAATTAAACACAGTGACATGATTCTTGCCGATGTTGGCAAATTGTGCGAACTGAAAAAAACTCATCACAAAATGAAAATTGTGGAAGAAGAAAAATACAAACATCTGTGTCAAACTTCGTGTCCGTTTATTTATTCAAATTACACCGACATTTTTAATAAAATTGTCAACGACGAACTTGATATGAATATGCTGGTTAATTTTGTGGAAACCTTGAAACAAATAGAGGATGGCATTCTGGACCAATATGATGCCTCTGTGAAAATCGGCACTATTCTTAAAGAAATGTATGTTGACAGTGCTATGCGTCGCGGACAAAAACTGGACGAAAAATATGCGGGCGATGCCACTAAATTTGTGGAACCTAAAAAAATGTCTTGGATGGACTTTAAGGTGAACCAAGGTTCCCCTTAGACCCCTCCTTTCTGGGGGTTAACTCGCACCTCCGGTGCGAGCGTCGTGGCGCCTTCGGCGCCACTTAACCAAGGTTCAAGGCGCCTTCGGCGCCGAGTAGTGGAACATATATTCGCCCTCCTTCGGGACGGGCGAATACACTTGGAACAACCTATGGTTGTTCTACCATAGGTTGTTCTCCCCAGGACCCCTCCTTTATAAGGTTCCAAGATGCCACACAGTGGCATAACTGCCTCCCTTCGGGTGGCAGTTACACGTGTAGCACCTACGGTGCTATGCATCGAGTAGTGGAACATATATTCGCCCTCCTTTATGAGGAAATGCATTCTACAAAATGTAAAAAATCAATGCTAATGATGCACTTGTATTTATGCATCATCATCATCATCACTTGATGCTTCGCTATGCTCGTCGCATCCTGGTGCGCATCCATCCACTTCATTTATAAATGGATTTGCCAACATATATTCGGTGCGCTGTCGCAGCGCCGATTCATCCACATTTCTTTGCGCACCCGACGATAGAGGCGCAAAATATTCCTTTATCCACAATTTATCTTGACATTTTGCCGCATACCACATCCACGATTCATATGCATCTGTTTGAGACATTACTGCCGGACACAATTTCCAATACAGATAGATTCCCAGCATTCCTGACAATCTGCCATAAATCTTCTTGGGTCTGGCAATTCCGTGTTTTGCCATTGCTATTTTTATTATTTTGAAATACTCCAAATACACCTGTGTGATTAAATTTTTAGTTTCACTATTTAAAGGTGTCGTCAAATGCATTCCGATCCACGCAAATGAAGTGCGTATTAAATGGGTGGATTTCTTTGATATTGCCACTGTTGCACCTATTATATCAGACAATTTTGATCTGCTCTTGCCTTTTCCTACAGGACCAATGTAGGATTCGAATCCTTCGCGGATTTCGGGATTTGTCATCAACTCTTCAAACACAAATGACACTACAGGTGAATTACGACGATTCCAGAATTTATCATTGTCTGTTAATGGTTTGCCCGCATTTAATCGCTCAAATATTTCGGCAGTTTGTTCATTGGTTGGATTATTTATTATCTCACACGATAATTGATAATCTAGAAATATGCCGCGTTCGTCTTCAGTGAGTTGGGTGAATAATTTGCCGCCACAAGAGAAATCGCCCAATATATATTTTTGAATGGTGATTAGGCGTTGTTGTCCGTCTTGCACAAAATATATTATTTTTCCATCCACGATTTGGGATGTAAATACAAATGTGGGCATTGGATAATTTGATAATATGGTGTTAATCAATTGCTCCTGTTGCGACAAGACCCATACATAAAATCGTTGATGGTCGGGGATGCGCACTTTTGCCTGTGTTGCGGCATTGGTGCGGTCGGGTTCAAATAGAGATTTGGTGGTTTCTGCCTTTTTTCCTAATAATGACTTGATATCATAACTGCGATTTATTCTATCAAGAATGTGACTAACTTCGGATGACATTTTTAGTGTTATTATTGTTTTGTTTTGTCACAGGTCAAACAAGTGACAAAAATCAATTTTTCGAGGGCGCAATCGCCCTCGGCACCGATTAGCATTGCTCGGTCCTACGGACCTCCCTAATGCAGTTAAAATATATAGTTAAGCATCTCAATATACAATTCCCTTTTTGGCGTCGCTAAGGGCACCTTCGGTGCCCTTAGCGACGCTAATCGGAGCCGAGGGCGATTGCGCCCTCGTAGGAGGGTTCTAAAGGAAACCTATGGTTTCCTTTATGCGTACATCGAGCACAATACACTCTGATTCATTGTCTCTTCGTTTTTCACAAGAATATCCACATCCATTCGCGTCAATTTATACGGAAATGTCACTTGCAATCCCATCTCCTTCTCAAACAGTGCCGTGCCAGACTTCACCAATCTATACAAATTCAACTTTGTGTGAATAATCTCCAAACACCGCTTCAAATTGCGCACGCCCGACTCGCCCTTCGCCTGATTCGAAATAATATGCGTCAACACTTCATCTGATATAATAACCTCATCCTCTTTGAATCCCACCTGCTCTCGGATCTTCGGCAACATATAATTTCGCGCAATAATCTGTTTCTCCTTCACATCATAACCCTTTGTTTGAATTCGATACATTCGGTCCTTCAAAATAGGGTTCACCAAATTCTCATCATTGTAACTAAAAATAAACAAACACTTGCTCAAATCAAAATCGATTTCCGTAAAATACTTGTCCCTGAACTGACTATTTTGCGTCGTATCCGTCAAATGCGTCAGCAAACTAATGATTTCTTGCCCGCGCGCCGTATCACTCACCTTGTCCAATTCGTCGAAATATATCACAGGATTCATACATTTGCTCTCCATCAGTATTTGCACAATCTTGCCATAAGTGCTGCCTTCATATGTGTAGGAATGCCCCTCCAAGAAACTGCTGTCACCGCACCCGCCGAGGGCAATAAAGGAAAACTCGCGACCCAGAATCTTGCTTACACCATCCTTTATGAGCGAGGTCTTGCCGGTTCCGGGGGGTCCCTTCACGGCAATTGCCGTGCCCAGCGACGACGGATTCGATATCCATTGCCCCACCATCTGCATAATTTGCATTTTTGCATCATTCAGACCATACACACAATCGTCCAACTGTTTTTTGGCATTTACCACAAACTCGCTGCACTTGTCTATGCCATCGCTAATATTGATGGTAATATTCTTGTATCTCCCAAAAGGGATGCGCATAAAACTATCCACCCAGTTTTTCAACTTGTAATATTCCGATTCGCCCGGTTCCATTGCAGACAATTGATTGAGGCGCTGCATCGCCATTGCCTTAATATTTGCCGGCAAATTGGACTGCAACAAAGTCAGTTTGTAGGGTTTTTCCACATATATTTTGTCATTTAATTCGCGCAAATCGTTCATCACTTTGATTTGCTCTTTGTTTGACAGTTTGTTTTTGAAATATCCCAAATCGTCTGTATTTTCGGGAATATCGGTTTCAATGAGCAATTCTTCAAAATTGCGCACATTCTTAGAACGCGCGTGTTTTATGAGTTTTTTAACAGTATTGTCACATTGGTCCAATGCCTTCTTTATTATCTTGTTTTTGGGATTTTTGCGATGTTTTTCATAAAGAACCTTCTTTAATTCAATGATTTCCTTGTATTTATCTTCAATGTCAATGTCGGCAGGTTGTTTTGTTTTCTTAGTTGAAGCAGAATCCTTCTGTTTTTTTGGAATGGACATTGCAATGTTTTCATTGGACGGCGATAGAGGCATTCCAACAGGTTCATATGATTCCTTCATAAATGTCTTTTCATCATCTATTGTGTATTCTTCATCTTTAGATAAATCGGATGCAATTCTGTTTTTTAATCCCACAAAGGGTGATTCGCCAATTGTTAATGTTATTTTAAAATTCTTATCTTCCTCCTCATCTTCGTCCTCCTCGTCCTCCTCGTCCTCATCATCGTCATCATATTCATCTTCGTCATCATATTCGTCATCTTCACTATCAATAGTCTCATCGTCTTCGTCATCTTCACTATCAATAGTCTCATAATCATCATCGTCGTCTTCGGATTCTTCTTTTCGCTTTTTATGATTTTTCGACTTGGATTTTTTGTTTGACTTGGATTTTTTATTTGGTTTAGATTTTTTGTTTGACTTGGATTTTTTATATTTTTCCTTTGTGTATTTTGACGGAAACAATTTATAAAGGGTTTTGTGCAATTCATTCATAGATTCGTCCATTTCGTCGTCATCATCTTTCTTGGACTTTTTGCTGCGGGATTTTTTCTTTTTTAATTTTTCGCTAGAAATGTCAGAGTATTCGGAACTTTCATAAATGTATGTGCTATCACTTTCATCATCACTGCTATAATAATCACTATCACTACTGTCACTACTGTCGCTATCTTGTTTATTGCGACGCAATGCATTCTTACTAGACTTGAATTTTGACATATTGAATAATATTTAATGCAAAATCTCTGTAATTCATTTTGAAATAATATTTTGTCCGGAAAAATTGATTCGTAAATTGTCTTTGTTGAAAAGAACATAAAAATAACCCATATATATTTATAGCAACTCTCAAAAAATGTCAGGTTCAAAACAAACTATGTCGAGCATTCATTTTAAAAACCCTGCCAGAATCATTGGCATTCAGTTTGGAATGATGTCGCCCGAAGAGATTCGGAAAGGTGTAGTAGAAGTTGTCTCAAAAGATACCTATATAAATAATAAAGAAGTCCCAGGCGGTTTATTTGACCCCCGAATGGGTGTTTTAGGACACGGAACTATTTGTCCCACAGATGGATTAACTCACATTAATACTCCCGGTTATTTTGGTTATGTTGAATTGGCGCGTCCGGTTTTCTTCATTCAGCACATTAAAGACATTATGTCAATTCTCAAATGCGTGTGTTTCAAATGCAGCAAATTGCTAATAAGCAAGGAAGACCACAAACATGTAACCGAAATGAAAGCATCAGACAGATGGGATTATGTATATAATAAATGTTCAGGCATTCGTCGTTGTGGCGAGGCAACCGAGTCGGGATGTGGGTGCAAACAACCCGATAAAATTAAATTGGAAGAGATGGCAACTATTATTGCCATTTGGGACAATTTGGAAAAGGCAGAAGATGCCACTCCCGAAGAAATTGCGGCAATTCGCGAATCCGGTAAATCGCAATTCACTATGAGATTTACTGCCGAAATAGTGCTGAAGATATTCAAGCGCATTTCGGACGAAGATGTGCAATTTATGGGATTTAGTCCAATTTGGTCAAGACCGGATTGGATGGTATGTCAAGTATTACCTGTTGCTCCTCCTTCGGTGCGTCCTTCTGTTAAACAGGATGCAAATCAACGCAGTGAGGATGATTTAACACACATTTATGGACACATCATCAAGACTAACAAAGATTTAGAAGACCGAATTCAGAATAATGCAGCACCCCATGTAATTGATGGACTTACCAAAGTCTTGCAATATTTTGTGGCGATGATTGCAAATAATAAAGTGAAGGGTGCAGTGCCTATGGCGCAGCGTTCAGGAAGACCGTTGCAGTGTATTACTGACCGTCTTAATAGTAAGAATGGGCGCATTCGTGGCAACTTGATGGGAAAACGCGTGGATTTTAGTGCGCGTTCGGTTATTACTGGTGACCCCAATTTGTCGGCAAGACAATTGGGTGTGCCTAAGAAAGTGGCGATGAATTTAACAAAACCAGTGGTGGTTAATGATAAAAATCGCAATTTCTTAACAATGTTGGTGCAAAATGGTCCGGATGTGTATCCGGGTGCAAAGAATTATGAAAAGAAAAATGGAGACACTATTTCTCTTAGAAACAGAGATAGAATGTCTATTGTTTTGGAAAATGGTGATATTGTGCACAGACATATGATGGATGGCGATCCGGTGTTGTTTAATAGACAACCCAGTTTGCACAGAATGAGTATGATGTGTCATATTGCAAAAATTATGCAAAAGGGTGACACCTTTCGCATGAATGTCTGTGATACCAAACCATACAATGCCGATTTCGATGGTGATAAATCTTGTCGCCAACAAGGGACTGCCTTTTAAGTTGTGGTTGAACTTAATTGGGAAAACAGTGTAAGATGCCACTTGTTTATTATGTTTGCATAGACATTTTAAATAAATATAATCCCTTAGTCATTTAATTAAATAATATAAAAATATATGCTCTAAAATAAATAAAATGATATTTGAAAAAAATGAATTTGATAAAGTTATTGGAGAAATTTACAAAATTACAAATGTTGTAAATAATCATATTTATATTGGACAAACCAGGAGTCATCGTTTAAATAAAAATAAATATAGACCATTTGGTTATATGGGTCGTTTTAAAGACCATATAAATGAATGCAATTCAAATAAGAAAAATGTTTGTAGATATTTAAATTCTGCTATAAATAAATATGGTGTTGAAAATTTTAAATGTGAAAAAATACTTGAATGTGAAATTGATAAACTTGATGAAAATGAAATTAAATATATAAAGGAATATAATTCGCTATTTCCAAATGGATATAATTTAACAGAAGGTGGAAAAACTTGCAAATATTGCAAAATTAATGAAGATGTAATTTTCTATCCAAAACCTGTTACAATTAAAAATATTAAAAAAAGTGAATATACAAAAACAATGATTTCAAAAGGTTTAAAAAATGCAAAACAAGATATTTTACATAGAAATATGATGATGAAATTAACTCAAGACCAACATCAACAACAAAAATATAACAAATTTAAAGATGTGCAGATTGATGAATCCAATATAGAAAAATATATACATATCACCAATAATAATAAAAATAATTATCAATATATCAAAATAAATATAAATGGCGTAAAAACAACATTTGTTGGAAAACACGAAACCATTAATGAAACAAAAAATAGAGCAATAGATTTTATAAAAAATTTAATAAATGGCAACATAATCAAATTGCGGGAAACCACCTTAGAGCCTTCACTACCACCCTTGTTTGGAAACATTCCAGGGGAACTCGTTTAACTGACGAACCCAATGGTAATAATGTGAAGGATTGGGCAATCCGCAGCCAAGACCCTAAACTCGTTATGATAGAGTATGGGTAAGGTTCAGAGACTAAATGGTTATGGTTCGCAAATGATGGTCTAATCAACCTGATGCGGAATAAGATATAGTCCAATCCTGATTTGAAAAAACAGGTATATTTGTACTAGGTGTGCAAATGGAGATGAATATGCATTTACCGCAGAATGTGCTGTCTGAGACGGAACTCAGGCACCTTGCTGCAATTCCTTACCAAATTATCAGTCCTTCTAGCAATTCGCCCCTCATTGGAATTTACCAAGATTCTATGTTGGGAACTTATCGATTTACTAGATCGGACGTTGAATTTACACCAAGAGATGCGATGAACATCTTAATGGGTTATTCGCGTGTCGATGTGTCAAAACTTGTCGGCAAGAAAAAAATAACCAATTTTGACATATTGTCGCAAATTACTCCCCCTCTCACAATGAAAACTAAAACCAAACAGTATGATGATAAGGTTGACAATTATGCCGCATCCAACAATGTGTTGGAAATATTCAACGGCAAATATATTCGTGGTCAAATGATTGCATCTACTGTTAAAAATGTTCTTAATCGCATCTGTAATGATTTTGGACATATGGCGTGCTCCGACTATATTGATGATTTACAACAGGTCATCACAGAATATATGAAGAGCAGTGCTTACAGTGTTGGTGTTAGCGACTTGATTTCCGACAGAAAAACTACCGAAGAAATTCTTCATATTATTTCTGCCAAAAAGACTGAAGTCCAACAATTAACCGACAAAATACATCTTGGCATATTTGAAAACAAAACCGGCAATAATAATGCCACTGAATATGAAAACCAAGTCAAAAGTATTTTAAATAAAGCAACTGACCAAACTGGTGCTGTTGCTAAGAAGAGTCTCAGTGCAACCAATCGCTTCTTGATTATGGTTGCCTCTGGGTCTAAGGGCAATATGGTCAATATTTCTCAAATGATTTCCTGTTTGGGACAACAGAGTGTAGATGGCAAACGCGTTCCTTATGGGTTTGATAGTCGCACTTTGCCTCATTTCTCCAAATATGATGACTCACCCGGCGCGCGCGGTTTTGTGGAGAACTCCTATATTTCGGGTCTTACTGCCCCCGAATTATTCTTCCACGCTATGGGCGGTCGTATGGGTCTCATTGATACTGCTGTTAAGACGTCGCAGACCGGATATATTCAACGCAGATTGGTGAAGGGATTGGAAGACCTCAAAGTTGAATATGATATGACAGTGCGAAATAATATGGGCAAGATTGTGCAATTTTCCTATGGTGAAGATAATGCCGACCCAACTCGCATTGAAAACCAGTCCATCCCCATTGTCAATATGTCTGTTGAAGATATTTATATGCATTATGATATTGTGGGAATGACCGAAGGCGAGCACGACTTAATGCAAATTTACACCAAAGGTGCGGCAACTCGTGTGCGCAAACAGCGCGACGAAGCGCGAACTTTCTGCAAGAAATACATTGATTATATGTTGGATACTCGTGACCAACTTGTTGCAAATGTATTCAAACACAAAAATGAAGACAGTGTTAAGACTCCGGTTGCATTCTATCATTTGATTTTAAATGTTCAGGGACAATTAGGACTCAACGCCAACAGCACCGTTGACATTACTCCTTTGGAGGCATTTCAGTTGATTGATGCCAAATACGAGACACTTAAAATGTCCAGTTTTTGCAAACCAACCAAACTGTTTGAAGTCCTCTATTACTATTATTTGTCTCCCAAAGACCTTCTTGTGAATAAGCGATTTAATCGCAAAGCACTCGAAATCCTGTTGGAGAGCGTTCATCTTAATTACAATAAATCCATTGTGAGTCCCGGCGAAATGGTCGGTGTTATTGCTGGACAGAGTATTGGCGAACCCACAACCCAGATGACGTTGAATACGTTTCATTTGGCAGGTGTTGCATCTAAATCTAATGTAACTCGCGGTGTGCCCAGAATCGAGGAAATCTTGCGTCTTACTCGCAACCCCGACAAACCGTCAGTCACTATTCATTTGCGTCCACAGGACCAGCACGACAAGGATAAGGCAACTAATTATTGCAATATGCTCCAACACACGAAACTTATTGATGTGGTGAAATCCGTTGAGATCTGTTTCGACCCCAATGACCACGCCACGAAAATCCACTCAGACCAAGTATTGATTGACCAATTCTACCTGTTTGACCAGATGGCAAATGAATGCAACGACAACTATTCGGTTCAACAACCTAGGTCAAAATGGATTATTCGCATTGAGATTGATGCAGAATCCCTGTTGGAAAAGAATATTACAATGGACGATATTCATTTCGCGGTGACGGCAACACACGGGTCGGAGGTCAGTTGCATTTATTCTGATATGAATTCTAACAATTTAGTATTTCGCATTCGTCTCAATTCTTCTGTATTCAATCGTGGCAAAAAGAAGTCATCCACATCTTCTTTGGAATCATTGGACCAAACTGATGAAATCTATTTGCTCAAGAATTTTCAAGATAATGTTCTCAATAATATTGTGCTGCGCGGTGTCAGTCGTATCACAAATGTCAGTCCGCGAATTGTGAAGGATATGGTTGTCAAAGAGGATGGCAAATATTCCCGCAAAGAGGCGTGGGTTCTTGACACCACCGGTTCCAATTTAATGGATATGTTTGCCATTGATTTCATTGATTACACCCGCACATACAGCAATGACATTCGCGAAATGTATAATATGTTGGGAATAGAGGCAGCGCGCCAAAACATATTAAACGAAATTGTGGATGTGATGGAGGCGAGTGACGCATATGTGAATTATCATCATTTGAGTATCCTGTGTGACCGAATGACCGTTTCTAAAGATTTAGTGCCGATTTATCGTTCTGGTATTTTAAATGATGACATTGGACCGATTTCCAAGAGCACATATGAGATGCATACAGAGATGTTCTTGCAGGCAAGTAGACACGGCGAATTTGACCAGATGCGCGGCGTTTCGGCAAATGTTATGTGTGGACAACAAGGATATTATGGAACTAATGCATTCCGTCTATTTCTGGATATGGATTCTGTTATGAATATGGATGAACGCGAGATTGACCGCAAAGATGTCAATGACCGCATTGAAGAATTATTTGGCACCATTGGAAAGACCGACGAATGTGCTTCGAATCGCATCCGTCTTGACAATAATGTTCACAATCTTAAAGTTACAGACACAGGTGTGTGTGCGGATGATGGATATGATGTATTCTAATCAATTGTGCGCGCTTGGTTTTTTCTTTGCAAAATAATATAGAAATTAGATTTTTATAAATTATAGTATTTATATAATTTACAAAATGCACAACAATGATATTTTTGACAATATGATTCATAAATTAAATATTGAATTTAAATATCCAAAAAACTTGGACGACACAATCATTGGATTTGATAAAGTCAAACACATAATAATACAATACGCCCATCAGGACAAAGAACAAATTGTGAATGAATCGTTGTTATTTATTCGTTTGAAATTTGCATATTTGTCTATAATGTCTTTAAAAAGTGCCGAAGAATTTTACAAAATTCAACGCCTCTATCACATTTTGTTGCGATTTGTCAATAAATGCAAAATCCGTCGTTTAAAAGTATTTGATGTTGAAGAAGATTTATGTCTTGTGCCATTTACCTCTATTGACCCCCGCAAAATAGTTAGCATCATTCAAAATAAATGCATCTACAGGTTTAATATCACCGACCTCATTAATATTATTAATACCTCTTTAATGAACCAATGTTTTATGTTGCCTATGCCAGTTATGCCAAAAAACCCCTACACAAATATAGAATTTAATCGACATATTATTATCAATGTTTTTTTGAGAATATGGGACTTAAAGATGAAGATGCGTCCCATTTTTTATTATTTTTACCAATGCAATTTTAACATTTCTATATTCAAAAATAAGAATCGTGTTCTTCTGTGTGACCATTCAATTGATTCATATTTGTCAAAGGGGTCTACGCTGAGTCCAGATGTCATAGTTGACATTTTAAGTTTAATACGAATTTATAGCAATCCTTTTGGACAGATTAATATTCATCCGTCTTTTCCATCAAATCTTCTTTATGAAATTTTTCGTCCATATTTGAAATTGTATTACAAAATGAAACTTTATAATTGTTCTGTGCAAGAAGAAAAACTTAGACACGGTCTTTGTTGTTTTGCCATTTTTAATCCGAATTTTGGAAGGCGATTTAAACGCCCTAATTCCACTTATGGATATGACGACCGGCATTTGGATTATTCTGATTTTACCGAAAAGGCATTTTACGATTTGCGGAATACATCTGTATTTGAAATTATTAAAAAATTAAAAACCACCAATAGTATGTTTTCGGTCTCTGTGCCTCCTCTTGCAAATGTGAAATATGATTATAGTGCATCTATTATAAATTATCCATCCTTTGTTTCTAATGAACACGATGTTTTAAATATGGTGACTCAAATTTTTGGCGCAAATGCAGATGATAGTGAAGAAGACGAAGAAGAAGAATCTAAAATAGACGAAGAAGAGGAGGAAGAAGAAGACGAATAATCATCTCTCAGATATATTTTATTAAAAATACATAAACAAATGATATAATATAATTTATTATCAGTTCTAGTAAATTATATTTATTGCAAACTATGCAAATTGATTATTCTCCAGAGAATTTTGTGCTTATTTTCCAAAACTCAACTTGGTTATCAAGCACATACTGTTTCATAAAGGTTTTGCCCGAATGGGAAATGGCATCGACTGCTCACAGATTATACAACACCAATCATACAGGAATCAAATTCAAGGTTGATGGTGCAAAATCACCCTACATTCTTGATGTGGGTGCGATATGTGACAAAAAACAATTCGGCACAAAGAAGGATTGGGTTGCCAAAACAATAGAGGGGCAATTATTTGACACCAGTGTGTCTTATTTATATTTGCACACAAATGATGTGCTTGGTTATTATTCATTCTGTAATAAAACATTTACGCCATTTGCGGACAATGATATGGCGCACATTTTGATGCATCAGTTTTTCTACAGAATGATGTGTTTGACAGACAAAACTATCAATTGGGTTTCGTCGCGAGTCAATTTGTTGTCTAATTGCGAGTATGATGAAACCGAATTGGCAGACGAATCAGATGATGATTCGGATACGCAGTGTGATGACAGTGAAGAAGAAGTGGAAGAAGTGGTGGTGGTTCTGCAAACAGGACCGGTTATTAAACCTTTGCGCTTTTAAAACGCCGATTATATAACCTGAACCAACCGAAGGTGGGTTCTCGGATATAAAAGGATGATTTATGAGTGTCAAAGTGACAGTTACTTTGCACATTCAAAGATTCCGACCCTTCGGGTCGGCATTTAGAATGTGCAAAGGTGTAAGAAAAAATAATTACTTCAAAAATTCTTCGACGGTCATCATATTATTTGCCCAATCACCTTTTTGAAATGTGCTTTGGATGCGTTCTTTTAATGCGTTCAACTCTGAAATTGCGAATGCTCTATAAACCATTGAGTGCGCAGGTATTGAAACAGGTATTTTGGGGTTGATTTTCTTTTGTGCTCTCACAAAATAAAATTTGTTTTCCGCACTTTTATCAGATTGTTTTCCCATTATTAACCAATTGCCGTATTCAAACCCCAAATCGTCCAATGAATTCACTGTATTGTCCTTATTGTTGTTTGTGAATAAAATTACTGGCAATTCCATTTTTTGCGCAATTACATACAAGTCCATTGTTGTCATAAAATAATCACGGTTTCGTATTTTTTCCTCAAATTTTGCCGCACTATCCACATTTGCCATCATTGCAGATTTGCCTTGTCTGTCCTTCAATATATTTACGATTTTTTTTAAATTTTCTTCATCTGCCGCAATTATATCTTTGTATGATTCCCACAACATTTCGCGCACATCATCAATATTGTTAATATTAATATTATTTGTGTCTTTTAACATTTTCAAAACAGGACCAAATGAACATTCAACGGTGGGTTTGAAATGCATTTCATATGAATTGCCCTTTTTCACTTTGAAAACATCCTTTATCCAAAATATCACATTTGGGTCTCCCACCAAATCTGTCATTTCTTCTATGCAATTGTGCAATAAATCAATGGTGACATTTGCGTTTCCTTCATTCTGCACATCTAATGATATTACATTGGGTTCCGTAATTTGTTTCTCGGCAGTTGCATACTCATATGGGATTTCGCCTGACATATATTTATTAACAGCAAATTCAGATTGATTTTCATAATAATTGCTTGTGAGCGACGATTCCAACACGATGAATTCATCCATATTCACTTTGTATTCTGTATTTCCTGTGTTCAATATTTGTTTGGGATTTAATATGAAATTGCTATATTGTTTGAACCGCAACAGTTCATCCGCAATTCTGTAATAATAGAGAAGACGATTGTCGCGAGTTGGCAACAATAAATTGTTTAATGGCAATATCAATGTGCAACCATCACGCAACAAAGCAGATTTTGTGTTTTTCTTACAGGTATATAATATTTCATTTTGTTTGCCCATAGAGGTGCGCGTCTTTTCATCAAAATCCTCAAATGTCACTATTCCGCGTGTTATTTTGATGAGTCGTTTTATAATATTCTGGAGACTCTCTTTTCTAGGGCGTTGAGTGCGTGTCTCTACCAACAAAAAGTCGCGGTGTTTGTGATTTTCCGGTCTTGCCAATAGAGATTTGATAGTTGAACGAAACAAAGAATACATCTGATTCTCCAATTTTGCATTTCTTATTATTTCCAATCGTTTTTGATTTCCTTCTGTGATTTTTGTAAGAATCACATCGGCATCAGCAGCGTGTTTATCGGTTGCCATAGTTTTCAGTCCATCGTCCGAGACATTTCCCACAGGTGGATTAATGGGCACCATTTGATTTGACCAAGTCAGTATTCCTATAATCATCGTTCTGTCCTCTATCATTTTCAACATTGGATTGCACGGAATCTTCTGTTGTGATGCTTTATGCAAGGCATCCAATTCGTTTCGCGTGGTTTCATAATCATTCCACAACCCTTCAACATCCATATATTTCTTCTCTGTGTTTGCAATAGGGGCAGATGGATTGCAAGGCACACAGAATCGTTTATTTGTTTTCGGATTCTGCACTTGCAATGCAATGGTCTTGTGTTGATAATTCAACACTTGACACACAATGGTGTATGACAAATCTCGCAAAATGGATGTCAAATCTTCCAACAAGATTGGTTGTTTGAATTCATACACATCCGGCATTGATTGTTTTGGTTTGCAATAATTGTTGAGTGTGCGGTTCAACATTCTTAATAAAGGTTTTAAATTGGTGGTTGTTTTTGTAAATGTGCGAGTCACTTGTCGTGTCTTTTCGTCAAACATATATACTGGTTCATATTGGATTTTTTCATCTTGTGTCGGCGAACTTTTAATTATAAATGTGGTGGGTTTATTTATATCAAATTTGGTTTTGCTATATGTATTTGTAGGACAAATCAAATCAATGCTGTCTGTGATATCCTTGCTTTGCATTTCCATAATAACCATATTTAATCCTTTTTCAAACTGTTTGGGGTTGGGCACTTTTTCAAACAGTTTGGGATTGGGCATTGAGACCAAGTCCCAAATATATGTGTAGTCAACCACGGTCATTGGGTCCATCAAATACAATTTGTAGAGTTCAAATGCTGCCATTGATTCCAAAAATGGAAGTGCAGACTCTTCCGATAGAGATTTCATTGTTTTATACAATTCCGTGTTTGAATAATTGTCAGGATTGATTTCCACAGATGCAATGTTGGATGGATATGATATATTTGTTTTATCCTTTGTGGGACCATTTGCAGAAATATGCCATTTTTCACCTGTGTTGTCTTTTATAATTGTTTCATTTCCAATCTCTATTGTTGGCGGTCTGAAAAGTGCCGTAAAACTGGCATTTCCAAATTTCACAAAATTGTCAATTGTGACGGTATCTGCCAAATGTTTGCCAACTTGTCCAACAGGAATATCTAATAAATCGGCAATGCAATCCAATAATCCACTGTGGGTTCCTTTTCCTACGCCATATCTTACAAATATTTGGACTCCCTCGTTCAAATTGTTGGCATTATTGATTGTCGTGTATTTTCCTTCATAATCTACATTCATAAAGTGTTGGACTGCATATTGCAAAAATGCGATTTTTCCTATTGGTACCTTTTTTGTGTCTGGATTTAAAACAGGAATTTTGCCGATTACTGGCGATTCCGATTGTTTACTTTCGTCTTCGCTTTCTTCGTCGTCTTCGCACTTTTCTACACCTCGCGGTCGTTGTTTTTCGTTTTCGTTTACTATCCATTTTCCAGTTGTTTCGTCCATTATCCATAGAGTGCCATTTTCATCCACCTTTTCCTTGTTTTCCACATTTTCTTCGGTCCAGTCCTTTTTGCCTTTTCTGACCATTTTTTTGCCGTCTATGGTCCAACGCACGGTTTTGCTCTGATTTATCCATTTGTTTTTTACTGGGTCTTTTTTCCAAGTATCCCATTCGGTTCCAAAACAACACGGCATACAATGTTTCAATCCTTGTTTTTTGATGAATCCAGGATAATGATGTATATATTCTCCATTTGCGCCGGTGTGCTCTATTGGGTTCGCCTGATTTTTGAATTCATACAGATAATCTCTATTGCCATTTGCACATTCGCTGGGGTCATTTACACTTGTGTTTGTTTTGAAACACCAATATCGGGGGCAAATATAGTAATGTTCATTTTCGGGGGTGCTTCCATATTTCATTGCTTTTGTGTATGAACCCGGCGATTTGCGGTCTATGCGCGCCTTTTCTTCTGCTGTTAATACCACAGGTTGTCTGTATGATTGGCACGACCTTGAATATATATTGCTGCGTTTGTCTTTGCCTTGCAATATTACCGCGGGGTCTTTTCTCTGCAATTCCATTAAAAAGGGATTCGTGTTTTTTGCGCGTTCCTTGTTTTTCATAACATACACATCTTCTTCAGAGTTCTCACTAGATACTGCTGATGCTGCATCTTGTCGTGTTGCCGCAGTTCCGCCTTCTTGCTCTATTCCGGTCATATCAAAATCGTCACTATCTTCTTGCTCTATTCCGGTCATAGACAAATCGTCACTGTCTTCGTCCAAAATGTAGTCTTCTTTAACTTCTTCCGCATTTTCAATGAGGGTGTTCAATATGCTGGGTGCCTTGCTGCCTTCTTCCTCATAATCTTGTATTCCAGGGGAAGAAGGACTAAAATCAAAGGCAGCAACGCGTTCTCTAATTTGTGGTTTGAAAACTATTTCTTCCTCAATGTGAATTTCTTCTTTGCGCGTGGGTTTGCAAATGCCATTAATTTCCTCTTTGGGAATTCCAGGCACTCGAATATCTTGTATGAGTCGCATCATACTTTCAAAATACACCGATAGAGATTCAATGTATCCCAAATGAGATATTTCTCTCACGGTGAACTCCAATTCACTTTTACTAACCAAGTCCTTGTTTTTCTTAATACTGAGTTCAATGGGAAATCCCGGATTATCAACAATCTCTATCGCATTGCCTTCAATTTCCCTGTATTCGGCATTTTTCAGATATTCTGCAATGCGGGCACCTGCTTCATCAATCGTCATATTGTGATTCAACATCAATGCTTCTAATACATCGGATTCGCGACCCTTTTTGTTGAAAGTTTCGGTAATCAATAGAGTCTGTTGGTCCATTTCGCGATAATTATTCACGCGTTTAAAACGCAAATGGGCATTTTGATTCTGGTCAAAATCGTGCACAATGTCAAACAGTGAATATAAACACCCAATGTCGCGCTTCAATTCAATCTTCTTCGATTTGGTTTTTTTGTTCAAAACAATAGAGGCAACATAATCCATCGATTTTATTTCTATATTGGGGTCCTCTATTGATTGAATCATAGGAATCACATAACCACTGTTTTGCAAACATTGATTTAGGGTTTCCAATAGAGGATTCACATCTTCTATTAGTATTTTCTCTATCTCTCTGATTTTTATGCTGGTCTTTTTTTTGGATTCCCACGAAACCACAATGGTGCCGTCATTCTCTATGTCTATATACAAATCTTGGTCGTCTGCATAAATGGACAATTGCTTCTGTTTTCCCGTGTTTTTTGCCAGAGAATTAATCTTCTCCGGTCTCAGCGCCGGTATTTTTCTACCCGTCTTTGATATTTTGTTGCTATACAGTCGATAAATGTTTTCGCGTCGCATTCCCAAATTCAGTTTCATATATTTATATTTGGGTGTGGCGTGCAAATTTTTAAATATAATTTCCAAAGGCATCACAAAGGAATAAGATGGATTCAGCGCGATTTCGAATCTGCGAACTCCGTTTTCCGTGTATTCCAATTGTTCCGTTGTTTTTTCCAAAGAACTGTTTTCATAAATGTTGTAAAACATATCTACTATTTGGTAGGAGTTGAAATGTCGGCGGTCCATCATTTTATCTGTTTCGAAAACCAGTTGTTGATGTTTGCCCAATAGAGATTCCATATCAAACACGGATTTTGATGCTAAAAGTGGATAATATGTTTTGGTCATAAATTCCGTTTGTGATGGATTGGCAGCAAATACATCTCCGGCAAGACACACATAAATATTATTGTTTGCGATTTTTCCGTGACTAAAAAGCAAGACATTATCTGTGTGAACTATATTTCGCGGCGTGAATTCTGTTGCATAAAATGGATTGGGCGAAAATAAATAATCATTTGTATGAAGCATTCCTAAACCAATCGACACATTCTGTATTTTAGGGTGTCCGACAATCTCTG
>JACCDL010177512.1_pt1 | contig 23642 bp, 17 predicted proteins | sample 7441931 | NCBI WGS metagenome assembly JACCDL01 (sample SAMN15323437, study PRJNA562643) | freshwater metagenome | isolation source: river surface water | place: USA:Blue River Watershed | collected 2017-08-16 | reverse complement strand
GAACTGGGCACCTTCGGTGCGACGATCCCGGCCGAGTTCGGCGGGCTGGGGCTGAGCAAGCTGGTGATGTGCGTGATCACCGAAGAGCTTTCGCGCGGCTGGATCGGCGCCGGCTCGCTCGGCACCCGCAGCGAGATTGCGGGCGAATTGATCGCGATGGGCGGAACCCCGGCGCAGCAGCACCACTGGCTGCCCAAGATCGCCAGCGGCGAGATTTTGCCCACTGCCGTCTTCACCGAGCCCGATACCGGCTCAGACCTTGGCTCGCTCCAGACCCGCGCCCGGCTGGTCGATGGCCAATGGGTGATTGATGGGGCCAAGACCTGGATCACCCATGCCAGCCGGTCAGACCTGATGACCCTGCTGTGCCGCACCCGGTCGGACACGCAGGGTTATGCCGGCCTCTCGATGCTGCTCGTCCCCAAGCCGCGCGGGACCGATGCCGATCCGTTCCCGGCCGAGGGCATGAGCGGCAGCGAGATCGAGGTGCTGGGCTATCGCGGCATGCGCGAATATGCGCTGCAGTTCGATGGCCTCACCGCGCCCGGCGATGCCTTGCTCGGCGGGGAAGAGGGCCAGGGCTTCAAGCAGCTGATGCGCACCTTTGAGGCGGCGCGGATTCAGACCGCCGCGCGCGCCGTGGGCGTTGCCAGGCGGGCGCTTGAGCTGGGGCTGGACTATGCCCTGCAGCGCAAGCAGTTCGGCAAGGCGCTGATCCACTTCCCGCGCGTGACCGACAAGCTGGCGATGAGCCTGACCGATTTCATCCTCTCGCGTGAGCTGACCTATGCTGCTGCCCGCGCCAAGGACACCGGCAAGCGCTGCGATATTGAGGCCGGCATGGCCAAACTGCTCGCCGCCCGCGCAGCCTGGGCCAATGCCGATGCCAGCCTGCAGGTCCACGGCGGCAACGGCTATGCGCTGGAGTTCGAGATCAGCCGCGTGCTGTGCGATGCCCGCATCCTCAACATCTTTGAAGGCGCGGCCGAAATCCAGGCCCAGGTGATCGCGCGTGGGCTGCTCGAAGGGCGCAATTGATGAGCGGTTGGCAATCATGGATCGATCGCGAGGAGCAGCGCAGCGATCGCACCGACCCCGGCCTGTTCACCCGCTGGTGCGCCACGCTTGATCGCCCGGCTCCAGCCGATGGGCTGGTGCCGCAGGGCTTCCATTGGTGCCTCTGCACCCCCGATGCGCCAACCGCCCAGCTGGGCCCGGATGGTCACCCCCGCCGCGATGACAGTCCCGAGAGCTTCCTGCCACCGGTCCCGCTGCCACGCCGCATGTGGGCATCAAGCAAGGTTGAATTCCTTGCCCCGCTCAAGGTGGGTGAGGCGGTGACGCGGACCTCGCGGGTTGGTGCGGTAACCGAAAAGACGGGCGGCAGCGGCACGCTGGTTTTTGTGGACGTGCTGCATGAAACCTGCGGTGCGGCAGGCCTTGCCGTGCGCGAAGTCCAGTCGCTGGTCTATCGCGGGCCGGCCGCACCGGGTACTCCACCCGCACCGCCGCCACTGGGCGAAGGGCAGTTCGATCCAACCGGGTGGGACCAGCACCGCGTGATCGAACCCGATGCCCCCTTGCTGTTCCGCTTCTCAGCGCTGACCTTCAACAGCCACCGCATCCATTACGACGCGCCCTATGCCACCGGCGAGGAAGGCTATCGCGGACTGGTGGTGCACGGGCCGCTGACGGCAACGCTGCTGCTTGACCTGGCGCAGCGCACCCTGGGCGACAATGCGCTCAAGACCTTCGCATTTCGCGGGATGAGCCCGGCGGTGGCGGACGAGCCGCTCCATCTGGTGATGCGCGGGCCGAGCGATGCGATCGAACTGGGCGCCTTCGCCGCCGATGGCCGCCAGGTCATGTCGGCTTCCGCCACCGCTTAAGCTTTTGGTAAGCGCGGGGGCGGAAAAGGGCCCCATGGCCAAAGCCCTCGCCTTCGCTGCCGCGCAATCGGGCAAGCTGCTGTGCAGATCGGTCGTTTGTGGCTGCGCGCTTGCGCTGATCCTGGCTGGTTAGGTGTGCAGCAGCCGCCACAGCGCGGCGAGCGCGGTGGCGCCCAGCACGAAGCCGACGAACAGGCGCCAGGCCGTATCGCTGACCTTGCCAAAGGCTCTGTTGCCCAGCGCGTTGCCCAGCAGAACAGCCGGGAACAGCAGCGCGGCCAGCCCCAGCTCGCGCCAGGTCGCGACCCGCAGCACCACGGCCGAGCTGACCCCCGCGACCGATGTAGCGATAAAGATCGTCATCATCGAAGCGCGCGCCAGCTGCGGGGCGATCTGCCGTCGCAGATAAAATGGCACCACCGGCACGCCCGGCATTCCGGCGAACCCGGTGAGTACGCCGCAGGCAATCCCGGTGCCACCGGTCTCGATGCTTGACGGCTGATGACCGTCCGGCCGCTTGGGCAAGAGGATCATGCCAAAGGCGCCCAGCGCAACGACGGCAATGATTAGCCGCGCAAGCGCCGGATCGGTGATCGAGAGCAGCCACACGCCGAGCGGCGTTGCCAGCATGGCCAAGCCGCCGATGACAAAGGCCGATTTCTCGCTGTTGCCAAGTAGCGCCTTCAGTCCGACCAGGCCGATGAAGATCCCCAGCCAGTTTGAGGTGACCACGGCTTCAGAGGGCGGGATCGCCAGGCCCAGCACCGGCACGAGCAGGATGGCCATGCCAAAGCCGGCGAGCCCGCGCACAAAGGCCGCCGCCAGCGCGGCAGCCAGGGCGATAGCGATCTGGTCCCCCCCGAGCCCGAACACGTCAGCGCCGATCCGGTGCCGTGGCCTCAGCCTTGAGCAAGGCGATCGCCTCGCCCAGCGGCATGACCTTCTGGTGTTCGGCCCCCAGGGTGCGGAGCGCGACGGTGCCTTCCTCGGCCTCGCGCTTGCCGACCACCAGCAGGTGCGGGACCTTTTGCAGCGAGTGTTCGCGGACCTTGTAGTTGATCTTCTCGTTGCGGCAGTCGGTCTCAACCCGGATGCCCGCAGCCTTGAGCTGCTGCTCCACTTCGGCGGCATAGCCATCGGCATCCGAAACGATCGTCGCGACCACGGCCTGGACCGGGGCCAGCCAGACCGGCAGCTTGCCGGCAAAGTGTTCGATCAGGATGCCGATGAAGCGCTCGTACGATCCAAAGATCGCGCGGTGGAGCATGACCGGACGGTGCTTCTCGCCGTCCTCGCCGACATAGCTGGCATCCAGCCGTTCGGGCAGGACGCGGTCAGACTGGATCGTCCCGACCTGCCAGGTCCGGCCGATCGCGTCGGTCAGGTGCCATTCCAGCTTGGGCGCATAGAACGCGCCTTCGCCCGGGAGCTCCTCCCAGCCGTATTCCTCGGTCGCCAGCCCGGCCTCGATCACGGCGTTGCGCAGCTCGTTCTCGGCCTTGTCCCAATCGGCGTCGCTGCCAAACCGCTTTTCGGGGCGCAGCGCCAGCTTGATCGAATAGGTGAAGCCAAAGTCCTTATAGACCCGGTCCGCCAGTTCGCAGAACGCGCGCACTTCAGAGACGATCTGGTCTTCGCGGCAGAAGATGTGTGCATCGTCCTGGGTGAACTGGCGCACCCGCATCAGCCCGTGCAGCGCGCCGTGCGGCTCGTTGCGGTGGCAGCAGCCGTTTTCGTAAATGCGCAGCGGCAGATCGCGGTACGACTTGATCCCCTGGCGGAAGATCAGGACGTGGGCCGGGCAGTTCATCGGCTTGAGCGCCATCCAGTCGGCCTCGCCCGAAATCACCGGGCCTTCGTCCTCGACGTTTGGCACTTCGTCCGGGATCACGAACATGTTCTCGCGGTACTTGCCCCAGTGGCCGGACTGCTCCCACTGGCGGGCGTCCATCACCTGCGGGGTCTTGACCTCGCGGTAACCGGCGCCGTCAATCGCACGGCGCATATAGGCTTCCAGCTCACGCCAGATCAGATAGCCCTTGGGGTGCCAGAAGACCGATCCATGGGCTTCCTGCTGGAGGTGGAACAGGTCCATCTCGTTCCCCAGCTTGCGGTGGTCGCGCTTGGCGGCCTCTTCCAGCCGGGTCAGGTGGGCATCAAGCTGCTTCTTGTTGAGCCAGCCGGTGCCATAGATCCGGCTCAGCATCGCGTTGTTCTGGTCACCGCGCCAATAGGCACCCGAAACGCGGGTCAGCTTGAAGGCTGCGGGATCAAGCTTGCCGGTGCTGGGCAGGTGCGGGCCGCGGCACATGTCGAGCCAGTCATCGCCCGACCAGTAGACCGTCAGCGGCTCATCCCCGGGCAGCTCGGCCGCCCATTCGGCCTTGAAGCTTTCACCTTGCTGCTTCCAGCGGCTGATCAGCTGCTCGCGGCTCCAGACCTCGCGGCGCAGCGGCTTGTCGGCCTGGATAATCTTGCGCATCTCGGCCTCGATCGCCGGCAGGTCCTCGTCGGTGAAGGGCCGGTCCTTGGGCGCGAAATCGTAATAGAAGCCGTCGTCGGTGCTGGGGCCGAAGGTGATTTGCGTACCCGGAAACAGCGCCTGCACCGCTTCGGCCAGGACGTGGGCATAGTCATGCCGGGCCAGATCGAGCGCTTCCGCTTCGTCCCGCGAAGTGACCAGCGCCAGCTGCGCATCGCCGGTGAACGGGCGGGTCAGGTCAACCAGCTCGCCATCGACCTTCGCGGCCAGCGCCGCCTTGGCCAGGCCCGGGCCGATCGCCGCGGCAACGTCAGCCGGGGTCGATCCCAGCGGCATTTCGCGCACGGAACCATCGGGCAGGCTGATCTTCACTAGTTCGGACATGGTTACTCTCGTCTCATTTGCCGGGCGCTTTGGCACAGGACTGCGCGCACCGAAAGGGGCGGCGTTATTGTCAGCAGGATCGAGAGGTAACGCCGACCACCCCGACCCTTACCCCGGGCCCGGGCAGCGGCGCGCTGTTCGCCTCAGGCGAAAGCGGTCCGCCCCGGGTGGCCCGGGGTGGTGGTAGTAGTCTGGAACAGGGTGCTGTTGCGCTTCATCACTCTCCCTCTAGCAGGGCGTTGAAGACCGGGCAACTAAACCGAAAAGCGCTTTTGCCCCGCCAACACGGTCATCCGCTTGGTCCCGGCCAGGGCCGTGCCCTTCTGTCTGACGGTCGCCAGGAAGCGGTATTCGCCCGTCGCTGCCTTGGGGGTAAGTTCAAGCGCCAGGTAACCGCGCTGGCTGGTGTCGCACCATTTCAGCCCAGGGCTGGCCGCCATGACATCCTGTGCCAGTGCATCCGGCTTGATCCAGCCAAGGTACTGCTCATACCCGGGAGAGGTCACGCTCTGCCCGGCCATTTCGACGCCAACCCGTTCATTCTTGTAGCTTTGGTCAAAGGCCCAGGCATTGTGGCTGTCACCCGCCAGAACCAGCAGGTTGGCATTGGCATCGAGCGCGGACTGGTACAGCCGCTCGCGCGCCGCGGGATAGCCAGACCACATGTCCATCGCATAGGGAATGCCGCTTTGCTGCATGCGGGCGGCAGCCAGGATGCGGCCGCGCATCGCCGGATCGATATCCTTGGTCATCCCGGCGACCAGGTCCTTGCCGAAGCCGAACTGCCCGAGGATGATCTGCTGGGCGAGGATCTGCCAGGGCTTGCCGGCCTTGGCGGACTGCTTGAGGCTTTTGGCAAGCCAGGCTTCCTGCTCTGCGCCCATCAAGGTGCGGGCCGGGTCGCGCCAGGCGCCATCGCGGAAGGCGACCAGCGCCGCTTCCAGTTCGGGCCCGCGCTTGCCCTTCATCAGGTCCGCGAGGTCGAACGGCTTTTCGCGGGCGACATGGCGGGTCTCAAGCCGGAACAGCGTGGCCAGCTTGCCGATCTCGTACTGCGCCCAATAGTCCTCCGAGACCGGCAGCCATTCGCGATAGACCTTCTCGGAAACGCTCTTGCGGATCGAATAGGGCCCTTCGGTTTCGGGCTGGTGGTTCTCCGCGCCATCCTTCCACGCATCGTTCGCGACTTCGTGATCGTCCCACATCGCGATCATCGGATAGAGCTGGTGCAGTCGCTGCAGGTCCGGGTCGAGCCGATAGGTGGAGAAACGCTCACGATAACCGGCCAAGGTCACGGCCTCATCGACCGGGACCAGGCGCTCGGCCAGGCCCTCTCCAGCATCGGGATAGGTGCCGCGGGCATATTCGTAGAAATAGTCGCCCAGGTGGAGGACCAGGTCGAAATCGTCTGCCCCGCCGGCCTGTTGTCCGGCATGGCCATAGGCGTTGAACCAGCCAAAGCCGTAATTGGAACAGGAAAAGACCGCGATCCTGAACTTGTCGACCTTGCCCACCGGCAGGGTCTTGGTCCGGCCGACCGGAGACTTTTCGCCGTCGGACGCGATGAAGCGGTAGAAGTACCATTTGCCCGGCTTCAATCCCTTGGCCCAGGCGCGCGCGCAGCAATCGTTGGCGGGGGAAGCGGTTACCGTCCCGGTGGTGACGATCCGCGCGAACCCATCGTCTTCGGCCAGCTCCCAAGTCAGCGCAGTCTCGTCAGCGCTGGCATAGCGGGTCCAGAGCAGGACCCGGTCGGGGCCCGGCTCGCCGCTGGCGACGCAGTGGGTGAAGCCCTTGCCCGCCTGGGCCAGAACCGGAGTGCCGATCCCGGCCAAGCCCAGCAGGCCCAGCTTCAGCGCCTGGCGACGGTTGGCGGCAAGGCTTGGCGCGGCGGGGGACTCTGGCAGCATCGTGTTTCTCTTCCTGATCGTTGGCGGCAGACTAGCCTTGAATTGTGACGGGGCAATGGCGCAGAGATGCCATGATGACACAGACCCGCTTTCATGCCTTGGCCGACGGCCGCCGCCTCGCCTTTCGCCATGTGCCTGGGGCTGGCCCGACGATCGTGTTCCTGCCCGGCTACATGTCCGACATGGCCGGGGGCAAGGCCACCGCGGTGTTTGACTGGGCCATGGGCCAGGGCCGCGCCTGCTTGTTGCTCGACTATTCCGGCTGCGGCGAGAGCGATGGCAATTTTGCCGATGGCACGCTCAGCCGCTGGCGTGATGAGGTGCTGGATCTGATTGCGGCTCAATCAGCGGGGCCGGTCGTACTGGTCGGCTCCTCGATGGGGGGCTGGCTGATGCTGCTGATCGGCCTGGCATTGGGCGAACGCCTTGCCGGCCTGGTCGGGATCGCCGCCGCGCCAGACTTTACCGACTGGGGCTATGACACCGGCCAACAGGCGCAGTTGGCCAGCGGCCAGACCGTGCTGGAAGACAATCCCTATGGCCCCGAACCAACCCCGACCCATGCCCTGTTCTGGGCCGACGGGCAGGCGCAGCGGCTGCTGGGCCAGCCCATCGCCATCACCTGTCCGGTCCGCCTGCTCCACGGCCAGCGCGACCCCGACGTGCCGTGGGAACTGGCGCTGACCCTGGCCGAACAGCTTCATTCGGATGATGTTCAGGTGACCCTGATCAAGGACGGCGATCACCGCCTCAGTCGCGATGCCGATATCGCGCTGCTGCTGCGGACGCTAGAAAGTCTCTTTGGTGCGGAGTTGCCATGATCCTCTCTATCCTGCTGCCCCTGATTGCCCAGGTCGGGCCCAGTGTCGGCGTGGGCGCGGGCGGCTCGCTGCCCCAGGCCCCGCTTGAAATCCCGCGCAAGAAGGCCGAGGCCGTTGCCCCGCCCGCACGGCTGACCCCGGCTGCGCAGTGCCGCAAGCTGCTGGCCGACAATCCCGCCCAAGCCGTGGCCTTTGCTGAACAGCGGCTCAAGGACCTCAAGGGTTCGGCCCGCGCCGAGCCGGGGCAATGCCTTGGCATGGCCCTCGCTGCGCAGGGCAAGTGGGAAGCGGCGCAATCTGCTTTCACGGCGGCGCGGGAGGTAACGCCCGCCAGCGAGCCGGCGAACCGCGCAAGGTTGGGCGGGATGGCCGGCAATGCACTGCTGGCACTGGGCAAGCCCGACACCGCCTTGGCTCTGCTCGACCAGGCCCACGGCGAGGCCTTGGGTGCCGGCGATTCCCGATTGGCCGCTGAAATCTCGATCGACCGCGCCCGGGCGCTGGTGGCGCTCAAGCGCGATGGCGATGCGGCGACGGCCCTGGCCACAGCGCGCGCCAACGCGGCCGAGAATGGCCAGGGCTGGTTGCTCTCGGCCACCCTCTCGCGCCGGCAGGGCAAACTGGCCGAGGCGCAGCAGCAGATCCTGGTTGCCGCGCAGCTGATGCCGCTCGATCCCGAAGTGGGCCTTGAGGCCGGGGTGATCGCCATGCTCGCTGGCAGGGAGGATGCCGCAAGGCGTTCATGGTTGTCAGTGGTCAAAGCCGCGCCAGGCAGCGATGCGGCCCGGACGGCGCAATCCTATCTTGACCAGCTGGGCCCAGACCCGGCGCCATCAGGCCGGTGATACCGCTCTCCGTCCTTGACCTGATCCCCGTCCGTGAAGGCGGGACCGTGGCCGAAGCCCTGGCCAGTGCCGCCAGTCTGGCCCGCGCGGCCGAGGCGGCGGGCTACCGGCGGTTCTGGGTCGCTGAGCACCACGGGATGGACGGGATTGCCGGCGGGGCGACGGCGGTCACGCTTGCCCACATCGGCCATGCGACCTCGACCATTCGGATCGGCGCGGGTGGGATCATGCTGCCGAACCACAACCCCTTCGTGATTGCTGAGCAGTTCGGGACGCTCGATGCGCTGTTCCCCGGAAGGATCGACCTGGGGCTGGGCCGGGCGCCCGGTGCAGACAGCCGCATCGGCCAGGCGCTGCGCAAGGACCTGATGCGGGCTTCGGAGTTCTTCCCGCAGGACGTGGTTGAACTGCGCGCGCTGGTGACCGGAGCGCCCGAGCTGGCCTTGCGCGCTACGCCGGGACTGGGCGCGGCGCTTGAATTCTGGATCCTCGGCTCCAGCCTGTTTGGTGCCCAGCTCGCAGCGGCCTTGGGCATGCCCTATGCCTTTGCCTCGCACTTTGCACCCGATCACCTTGATGCCGCGATCAAGCTCTATCGTGAGCGTTTCACACCCTCGCCGGCGCTCGCCAAGCCGCATGTCATGGCGGCGATGACCGTGCTGACAGCCGAGACGGATGCCGAGGCCACCCTGCTGGCATCGTCGCTCGATCAGAGCTTCGTGGCGCTGCGGACCGGCAATCCCGGTCGGCTCAAACCGCCGGTGCCGGGCTATCGCGAAAGCCTGCCGCCGCACACCGTGGCCATGCTCGATCATATCCGCCAGGCCAGCGCGGTGGGATCACCCGCCACGGTCCGCGCGGCGATCGGGCGGTTTATTGAGCGGACCGGTGCCGATGAAATCATTGTTGCCGGCGCAACTTACGACCCGGCGGCGCGTGAACACTCGCTGGCCCTGACAATGGAAGCACTCGCAAGCTAAGTATCGGCTTGTAAACAATTAGGCAGGTTTCCCTAGCGGCAAACTGGTTGCAGTGGTGACCAGTTGGGCCTAGGATGCATACGAATGCTGCGCTAGACGGCAATAATGTTGTTTGCATGGGCAACGCTTTTCCGGCGTCCCGCAGGAGTGTGATCGATGGGTGCCAAGTCCGACAGCAGCTCTGCCAATCGTCTCGAACAGGTCCTGGCCCAGCGCCTCAGCGCGGCCCTATTGCCAGGGGACGCCCCCTTTTCGGCGGAGAGTCTTGGGGCGGCTGCGGCCTTCCTGTGCAGTGCGGCCAGCCAACGCGATAGCGGTGAGGCGGCGATCACGATTGAAACGGTCTCAGGCTCGGCTGCCGAGCGCTTCATGCGGATTGGCGTGATCAATGATGACATGCCCTTTCTGGTCGATTCGATCGCCACGACCCTGGCTGCGCAGGGGCTGACGATTGATCGGCTGGTCCACCCGGTCTTGCCGGTGCGCCGCGCGGCGGATGGTGTGCTGACAGAGATTCCAGAGGGTGGGGCAGCGGGTGAAAAGCGGGAATCGATGGTCTATATCGAGACTCGCCGTGCCGATGCGAAGGTCCGTCGCGCTCTGGAATCCGCGCTGCGCACCACCCTCGCCGATGTTCGTGCAGCCGTTGCCGATTGGCCGAAGATGCAAGCGGCGATGGCGGATGACGCCGATAGCCTGGCCGACGGCGAAGGGGCCGCTCTGCTGCGTTGGTTCAAGGACGGCATGCTGACCCAGCTGGGCCACGTCCTGCGCCATCGCGATGGGACCCAGTCGAACGCGCTGGGCATTTGCCGTCGGGGTGCCAAGAGCCTGCTTGGCCCGATTTCCTATGAACGCGCCTTTGCCTGGTTCGAAGGCAAGGGCCGGGCCAAGCGCGGGCCGCTGGTGGTCAAGTCCAACCATGTCAGCAATGTTCACCGCCGCACACCGCTCGACCTGTTCATTGTCCCGGTGTTTGATGGCGGAAAGCTGGAGGCGCTGTCGGTCCACGCCGGCATCTGGACCAGTGCCGGTCTGGCTGCGGCGCCGACCCAGGTGCCACGGATGCGCACCCAGCTGAGCGAACTCATGGCCCGCTTTGGCTTCGCGCCCCAGGGGCACGCCGGCAAGGCGCTGGTCCATGCTTTGACCGCCCTGCCCCACGATTTGCTGATCGGCTTTGCCGAGGCGGATCTTGAACGCGTTGTGACTACGATGATGAGCCTGGTTGATCGGCCCAGGCCCAAGCTGGCACTGGTTCCGGCAGCCTTGATGCGCCACCTGTTCGCCTTTGTCTGGCTGCCGCGCGATATCATGTCGACGGGCACCAGGTTGGAAATCCAGGCGATGCTGGTCGCGTCAACAGGTGCCCCGGTGCTCGACTGGAGCCTGGAAGTAGACGGTAGCCTGGCGGTGCTGCGGTTTGTGCTCGACCTGCCCGAAGTCGCCGACTTGCCCGATGAGGCAGCGCTGGATGCCCGCTTGCAAGGCATGCTGCGCGGCTGGAATGAGGCCGTTGAAAGCGAGCTGGCCGCGAGCGAGGACCCCAGCCGCGCCGCGGCGATTGCCGCGCGGTTCGCCGATGCCTTTCCGCTGCCCTACCGCAGCGCCTATGGCCCGGCCGAAGCCGCCCAGGACATTGCCCGTCTGCGCAAGCTGGTGGGCGAAGGCGAAGTGGGCCCGCGCCGCGATGCGCGCCTGCATCGGATGGCCGGTGACGAGCCGGGTCTGCTGCGGCTCAAGCTTTACCAGCGCGGCGGGGCGATTGCCCTGTCCGATGCGGTTCCCGCGCTGGAGAATTTCGGCTTCCGGGTGGTCGATGACTTGCCGACCGAGCTGGACCAGGGGCGGCTTGGTACGATCCACGATTTCCAGCTGGCCCTGCCAAGTGGGCTTGATGCCACCGCCGTCATGGCCCGGGCCGGAGCGATCGAGGTTGCCTTTGCCGAAGTGCTCAACGGCAGCGCCGAGGATGATCCCTTCAACCGCCTGATCACCACGGTCGGACTGGCAGCGGCCGAAACCAACTGGCTGCGGGCCTGGTACCGCTATCTGCGCCAGGCCGGGCTCAACTATGGCGTGCCGACGGCAGTCGACGCCTTGCATCATGCCCCCCAGGTTACGCGCGGGCTGGTCGATCTGTTCGTTGCGCGCCACGATCCCGCATTCAAGGGTGATAGACTGGCTGCCGAGGGCAGGGCGCAAGATGCGATCCGCGATGGCCTCGCGCTGGTCTCGGCGATCAACGATGACCGCCTGCTCCGCCAGTACCGCGCGGTGGTTGAGGCCATGTTGCGAACCAATGCCTTTGCCCCCGCCGGGCAGCAGGCGCTGGCCTTCAAACTGGACTCTGCACGGGTTCCCGGCCTGCCCAAGCCGTTGCCCTGGCGCGAGATCTTTGTCTATTCGCGGCGGGTTGAGGGCATTCACCTGCGCTCCGGCCCGGTGGCGCGCGGTGGCTTGCGCTGGTCGGACCGGCGCGATGACTTCCGCACCGAAATCCTTGGCCTGATGAAGGCCCAGCGGGTCAAGAACGCGGTGATCGTGCCGAGCGGGGCCAAGGGCGGGTTCTATCCAAAACAGTTGCCCGATCCGGTACGTGACCGCGACGGCTGGCTGGCCGAGGGCAAGGAAAGCTACAAGCTGTTCATCCGCACGCTGCTGTCGATCACCGACAATATCGTCGGGGCCAAGGTGGTTCATCCGCGGCATGTTGTGATCCGTGATGGCGAGGATCCCTATTTCGTGGTCGCCGCCGACAAGGGCACGGCCACCTATTCCGACACGGCCAATGCCATCGCCGAAGAACACGATTTCTGGTTGGACGATGCCTTCGCCAGCGGTGGTTCGAAGGGCTATGACCACAAGGCCATGGGCATTACCGCCAAGGGGGCCTGGCTTTCGGTCCAGCGGCATTTCCTGGAAATGGGTGTCGATGTGCAGACCCAGCCGATCCGGGTTGCCGGTTGCGGTGACATGTCGGGTGACGTCTTCGGCAACGGCATGCTGCTTTCCAAGGCACTGAAGGTGGTCGCGGCCTTTGACCACCGCCACATTTTCCTCGACCCCGATCCCGATCCGGCCAAGAGCTGGGCCGAGCGGGCGCGGATGTTCGCGCTGCCCCGCTCATCGTGGGAAGACTATAACGCGAAGCTGATTTCGAAGGGGGGCGGGGTCTTTGCCCGCAGCCTCAAGGAAGTGCCGCTCTCGCCTGAGGTCCAGGCCATGCTGGGGCTGGATCAGCCGACGATCGATCCCGATGGCCTGATCACGGCGATCCTCAAGGCTGAAATCGACCTGCTCTGGTTCGGCGGCATCGGCACCTATGTGAAGGCCAGCAGCGAAAACAACGTGCAGGTTGGCGATCCGGCCAATGACGCGCTGCGGGTGGATGGCGCGCAGGTCCGGGCCCGAGCGATCGGCGAAGGTGCCAACTTGGGATGCACTCAGGCCGGGCGGATCGAGTTCGCGCTGCGTGGCGGGCGGATCAACACCGACTTTATCGACAATTCGGCCGGGGTCGATTGCTCGGACAACGAGGTCAATATCAAGATCGCGCTCGCCGGGGCCAAGCGCGCTGGACGGCTCACCGAAGAGGACCGCGTTAGGCTGCTGGCCGACATGACCGACGAGGTTGCGGCCATCGTGCTGGAGGACAACCGGTTGCAGGCGCTCGCCCTGTCCATCGCGACAGCCGGCGGGGCGGCGACCACCGGCTCGCACTTGCGGCTGATCGAAACGCTGGAAGCCAGCGGCCAGCTGGATCGCAAGACCGAAGGCCTGGCCGACAGCGATGTCCTCGCCCGCCGCGCGGCTGAAGGCCACGGCCTCACCCGTCCAGAGCTGGCAGTAGTCCTTTCGAGCACCAAGCTGGTCTTGCAGGATGCGCTCGAACACTCGGCGCTGCCCGACGATCCCCTGCTGGAAAGCGAATTGCTGGCCGCCTTCCCCGCGCCGATGCGCGACAGGTTCAAGGCTGACATCCTCGACCATCGCCTGCGGCGTGAGATCATCGCCACGAAGCTGGCCAACCGCATGGTCAACCGGCTTGGGCTGATCCACCCCTTCGAACTGGTCGAGGAAGAGGGGGCAACGCTCGCCCAGGTCACCACGGCTTTCGTCGCAGCGGAGCGGCTCCTCGGCATGGCCGCGATCTGGCGGGGGATCGAAACCCAGCCGATGCCCGAAGCCGCACGCATTCTGCTGTTCGATCGCGCGGCTGCGGCGATGGTCAATCACATGGCCGACCTGCTGCGGATTTCGGGCGGCGCCCTTTCTGCTGGCGAACTGGTTTCCCAACTGGAGGGCGGCGTGAAGCTGTTGTCGGATGCAACCGGCAAGCTGCTCTCGCGCGAAGGGCAGGCCCAGTCGGTGGCCTTGCAGGATCGGTTCGTGCTTGCTGGCGCTCCGGCCGATCTTGCTGCCGCGGTGGCACACTTGTTCGACCTTGATGGCTCGGTCGGCCTCGCCATGCTGGCGCGCCAGACCGGGACCAAGCCCGATGCCCTGACCCGCGCCTTTGTTGCTCTTGGCCGCGAATTAGGGCTCGATTGGGCCCAGCAGGCGGCCGAACGTCTGGCTCCGACCGACCCGTGGGAGCGCCTGCTGGTCAACAGCCTGGCGCGCGACCTGCAGCACATGCGGCTTGATTTCCTGCGCCGCCATGCCGGTGAGAATGCCGAGCCGCTGGCTGCAGTTGAGCACTGGGTTGCGGTCCAGAGCGCGGCAATCCGCCAGTTCCGGGCCATCGTCACCCGGGCCCAGGCCGCGCCGACGCTGTCCCCGACGATGCTGGCGCAGATCGGCAACCAAGCCCGCAACCTGCTGGCGCGCTAGGCGGACAGTTCCGCCTGCGCCCAGCTGGCGGCCTCGGCCACAATCGGGTCCGGGTCGGTCATCAGGGCCGACACCTGCGGCAAGAGCGCCGGGTCCGCACTGTTGCCAGCGGCGTAAAGGCAATTGCGCACAAAGCGGTCACGGCCGATCCGCTTGATTGGTGATCCGCTGAACAGCTGGCGGAAGCCAGCATCGTCCAGCGCAAGCAGGTCCGCCAGCCGCGGGGCAGCCAGTTAGGCCCGTGGAAAAAACGCCCGCAGGGTGTGCGCCGTGCTGGCAAACTTGTTCCAGGGGCATACCGCCAGGCAATCGTCGCAGCCATAGATCCGGTTGCCCAGCGCCTTGCGGAACTCCACCGGGACCGGGCCCTTGTGCTCAATCGTCAGGTAGGAAATGCAACGCCGCGCATCGAGCTGGTAGGGTGTCGGGAAGGCCCGGGTCGGGCAGGCCGTCTGACAGGCGTTGCATGAACCGCAGCGATCACTGCCCGGCTCGTCCACCGGCAGTTCCAGCGTCGTATAGATCGCACCCAGGAACAACCAGGACCCATGCTCTCGGCTGACCAGGTTGGTGTGCTTGCCCTGCCAGCCCAGACCAGCCGACTGTCCCAGCGGCTTTTCCATAACCGGTGCCGTGTCGACGAAAACCTTGACCCCGATTTCGCCCAAGCCGCGCTTTGCGGCTTCTGCCACCAGCCAGCGGGCCAGCGCCTTCAGCGCCTTTTTCACGGTGTCATGATAGTCAGACCCCTGGGCATAGACCGAGATCCGGGCGCGGCCTTCCCGTTCTGCCAAGGGATCAGCGGCAGGGGCGTAACTCATTCCCAGCGCGATCACCCGCTGCGCTTCGGGCCACAGGCCTTGCGGGCTGCGGCGGTGATGGGCCCGGGTTTCCATCCACTCCATCTCGCCGTGGCGGCCTTCGCCGAGCCAATGTTCCAGCCGCTGCGCGCGCAAGGGGTCTTCACCCGCCGCGGTTACCCCGCAGTCAGCAAAGCCGAGTCTGCGTGATTCCCGCGCCAGGTCAGCCTTAAGTGCTGAAATTTCAGCCAGGTTAACCAAACTTCCTGTTGCTCCTGTTCACGCCGCCTCCATAGTGGCCTGACTGGATGAAGCTAGGGGAATGGCAGATGGCGGGCAATCCGCGCACGGAACCGTGCGAAAACGCAGAACGCCCCTTGGCGATTGAAGCACGCGGTCTGGTCAAGCATTTCGACGGGTTCACTGCCGTCGATGGCGTTGACATCACCGTCCCCAAGGGCGCGATCTATGGCATCCTCGGCCCGAATGGCGCGGGCAAGACCACCACGCTGCGGATGCTGCTGGGGATCATCGATCCCGACGCCGGAACCCGTCGTGTTCTCGGCCATGATCGCCCGCACGAGATCAGCCACGCGATTGGCTACCTGCCCGAAGAGCGGGGCCTCTATCCGGCCATGAAGGCTTTTGAGGCGATTGCTTTCCTTGGGGCGCTGCGGGGGCTGCCGCTGGCAGAGGGGCGCAAGCGCGGCAAGGCGCTGCTGGAAGAGCACGGGCTGGGCTATGCGATTGACCGCCAGATCCGCCAGCTGTCCAAAGGCATGGCGCAACAGGTGCAGCTGCTCGGCACGCTCGTGCACGAGCCGCAGCTGGTGGTGTTTGATGAGCCGTTTTCCGGGCTTGATGCATTGAACCAGGGCAAGCTGGAGCAAACAATCCGCGCGCTGGCGGCCAAGGGCACCACGGTGATCTTTTCAACCCACGTGATCGCGCATGCCGAGCGGCTCTGCGACGAAGTGGCGATCATCGCCGGGGGCAAGGTGCCCTTTGCCGGGCCGGTTGATGTGGCGCGGGATCGCATCCGTCCGCAGGTGCGGCTTGAGACGCGATCGAGCGATGGCCCGTGGCGCAATGCGTTCCCTGCCGATGCTCGCCAGGAAGGCGCGTTTTGGTCATTCACGCTGCCCGAAACCGGCATCGAACCCTTGCTGCGCGCGCTGATCGAGGGTGAGGCCGGCATCCTTTCGCTTTCGATCGAGCGGGCCGGCTTGCACGATGCCTTCGTGGCAATTGCCGGCGAGGCTGCCGCCCGCGCCCTTGGCGAGGCCAAGACCGAGGAGGAACGCTGAGATGACCCCTGGCACGACCGGCCGCCTGTCCACATTCGCTGCCGCCCTGGTGATGGCACGTCGCGATTTCACGGCGATCCTCTTTTCCCGCTCGTTCTTCTTCTTTCTGCTCGGACCACTATTTCCCATGCTGGTTGGCGGCCTTGCCGGTGGAATTGGTGCAGAGGTGCACAACAACACTGCCAGGCCAGAGCTGGGGGTGGCGATGGCCGCCGCCGATGTCGAAGCGATTATGGCGGCGAGCAAGCGGCTTGAGGCCCAGCTTGGCAATTCGGTTCCAAAACTGGTGGTTCTAAAGGAGCTGCGCGCCGGCGACGCATTCGATCCCGCCGCCGCCCTTCAGGATCGACGGGTCAACCTTGCCGCCGTGCTGACCGGCACGCTCAGGTCGCCCGTCTTGTCTGGACCGCAAGACCGCATCACAGACTGGCAGGGGCCGGTTGCCGTGCTGGCGGCAGAGGCCGCAAAGCAGGGCGCAACCGCCTTTCCCGCAGTCAAAACACGGCCGGTGACCTTGGCGACCACCGCTGACGAGACGCGCAGCCGGACGGTAACGGCGCAGCTGGGCCAGACCGTGTTGTTCATGCTGACCATGCTGTTGGCGGGGATGGTCCTGTCGAACCTGGTCGAAGAGAAGGGCAACAAGATTATCGAGGTGCTGGCGGCCGCGATTCCGATGGACGCCGTGTTCCTGGGCAAGCTGTTCGCCATGCTCGCGGTGTCGCTGGTCGGCATTTCGGTTTGGGCAGCCGTGGGAGGCACGATCTGGATGGTGGCGGGCAACAGCTGGGGCAACTTCCCGGCCCCGGCGGTCGGTTGGCCGCTGTTCTTCCTGCTTGGCACCGCCTATTTCGCGATGGGTTACCTGCTGCTTGGCTCGTTGTTCCTCGCGATTGGCTCGATGGCCGCGACGGTTCGCGAAGTGCAGACACTCTCGATGCCGGTTACCATGCTGCAGCTGCTGAACTTTTTCTTTGCCTCTTGGGCCGTGGCCAAGCCTGGCTCGGTGGTTGAATGGGCGGCGATGATCGTGCCCTTCAGTTCACCCTTCACCATGCTGGCCCGGGCCGCCCGCGACGCGGCGCTGTTGCCGCATGTGCTGGCCCTGGCCTGGCAGGCGTTGTGCGTTGCGGGCTTCGTCCGGATCGGCGCGGCGCTGTTTCGCCGCTGGGTGATGAAGAGCGGACCCGCCACGACTGGCGACAAAAGGCCCTGGACGCGCCTTTTGAAGCGACAGGCCGTCCCCTGAATCCGGTCCATTCCCGAGCCGCTATTGACTCTATGGTAAGTTAGACCAAGTAAGTCTCAATAGGAAACTGATTGCGGCCCACGCAGCAGAGAGGATTCGTCATGGCTACCCAGTTCGCCGATGCCCCCTTCAAGTATCGTTCCTCGCCCACCGCTACCGAAGCGTTTGAGGCCTGGCTGAAGGAACATGGCCAGGAACTGCCCAAGCACACCCACCCGTGGGATGTTTCGCGCTCGGACATTTACGTTGAAGATCGCTGGCAGCCGATCTTTGCCGAAATGCGCGCCCAGGCGCCGATCAACAAGGTCGAAGGCACGCCCTATGGCGATTACTGGAACGTGACCACGGTCAAGACTGTCCAGCACGTCGAATCCTTGCCGGAACTGTTCTCGTCCTCATGGCAATATGGCGGGATCACCATCGGCGATCCGCCGGAAGATGTGACGCCCGAGCATCTCGAGGAGCGCCGTCTGCCGATGTTCATCGCGATGGACCGGCCCGAGCATACCGGTCAGCGCCGCACCGTCGCCCCGGCCTTTACCCCCGGCGAGATCGACAAGATGGCAGCCGAAGTGCGGATGCGCACTGCCGCCACGCTCGACAGTCTGCCCTGGGGCGAGGAGTTTGACTGGGTCGACAAGGTCTCGATCGAACTGACCACCGGCATGCTGGCGATCCTGTTCGGCTTCCCGTGGGAAGACCGCCGTCTGCTGACCTTCTGGTCGGACTGGGCCGGTGATGTCGAACTTGGCCTCGCGCGCGAGCTGAATGATACCCGGTTCGAAATCCTCCAGGAAATGGCCCAGTACTTCGGCCGCTTGTGGATGGAACGGACCGGCGCACCGCCGAGCCGCGACCTGATTTCGATGATGATCAATTCGGACGCAATGAACCACATGAGCCCGCAGGAGTTCATGGGTAACCTCGTCCTGCTGATCGTCGGCGGCAACGATACCACCCGCAACACCATGTCGGGGATCGTCCACGCGCTGGACCAGTTCCAGGATCAGCGCGCGATCTTTGAAAGCGATCCTTCGGTGATCCCGAATGCGGTGCAGGAATGCATCCGTTACGTCACCCCGCTGGCCCATATGCGCCGGACCGCGACCGACGATGCCGATCTGTTCGGCAATCAGATCAAGAAGGGTGACAAGCTGATCCTGTGGTACATCTCGGCGAACCGTGACGAAACGGTGTTTGAGAACCCCGACAAGCTGATCATCACCCGCGAAAACGCCCGCCGCCATTTGTCGTTTGGTTACGGCATCCATCGCTGCGTCGGGGCACGGCTTGCCGAACTTCAGTTGAAGATCCTGCTTGAGGAAATGCATCAGCGGCGGATGCGGGTGAACGTAACCGGTCCCGTCCAGCGCGTGCGCGCCAACTTCGTCCACGGCTTCCGCAAGCTTGGCGTCACGCTGAGCAAGTTCTGATGGCGGCGCGGCGGCAATTCCTTGGCTGGCTGGCGGCCGGGGTCGCCGCTTCGGGTATTGCCGCCTGCTCCAATGCCGAGGCGCGAACCTATCCGGTCCGGTTTACCGAGGCCGAATGGAAAAAGCGGCTGACGGCCGAGCAGTTCTATATCCTGCGGCAGAAGGGCACGGAGTATCCGGGCACTTCGCCGCTGCTGCATGAGAAGCGCAAGGGCGTGTTTGTCTGCGCGGCAGATGGCAATCCGCTTTATTCCAGCACCACCAAGTACGAAAGCGGCACCGGTTGGCCCAGTTTCTGGGACGTGTTGCCGGGTGCGATTGCGACGTCGATCGATTTCGAAACCGGCTATCCGCGCACCGAAGTGCATTGCGCCCGCTGCGGCGGGCACCTGGGCCACGTGTTCAACGACGGGCCCAAGCCAACTGGCAAACGCTATTGCATGAATGGCGATGCCTTGCTTTTTCGCCCGGCCTAGCGGACCCGGTAAAGCCGCAGGTTGCCCGTGGCGAAGCCGGGTACGGGTTGGAGCCAGTCTGGCACCCGCTTTTCGAAGATTCGATCAGCCAGGTTGTCCTTGCCGAAGTTGGCATAGGCGGCCAGATCGGGCGAGCCGGTGCAGGCGATTACGTAGTCGGCATGGTTGGCCTTGATGATCGAGCGCGCCTGATCAATCGGACCGCTGAAGGCCATCAGCACCTCTATCATCTTCTTCTGATTGCGGTGGTACCCGCCAACCACGGCCGTATGGTGCGTCCGCACAAGGATTTCCGGCCCGCGGTCAATCGTTGCAAACATATGGGCCGGCGGCAGCTTGCGCAGGACGCGGATATCGCAGGGCCCATCCTGGTTAAGATAGGGGTTGGCGACCAGCGTATAGGCAGTCCGGCCATCGAACACCTTTAGCGCGCCGCTGGCCAGGGTTGGCGTGGCGATCACAAAGCAGGCAAAAGTGGCCAGCACCCGCTGGCCCATCCCCGGCAGTGCCCGGGCGCGGGGCAGCAATTCGCGCAGGATCAGGGCAGCAAAGGGCAGGGCCAGCAGTTGGGCATTGATGCCGCCGCGCATGACAATCAGGGAGATTGCCCCAGCGGCCCCAACCACCGCGCCATATTCGATCCAGCGCTGGCGTTCACCAGCCTCCATTTCCTGCTGCAAGACGAGGCGCAGACCAAGGGCGATGACCACGATCGTGGCGATCAACATCCCCGCGGCCGAGGCGTGCTGCTTCCACAGCGGTGCGGATTCGATCAGATAGACCCACCAGTGATCGTGCAGGATCGGCGCCAGGGTCGCCATGGGCGAAACCGCGCAGATGCCCAGTGGCAGCAGCAGGGCTGGCGCAGCGACAAGCGGCACCGGGATCATCGCCAGCAGGCGGCTGGAGCGGCTGGCCTGCCCCGGCAGGATGCGGGTCAGCATGAACGCCGCGGCGGCACCGGCAAAGGCCAGGAAGTGCGGCCACGAGAGCATGTCGCAATAGGCGGACGCATAGTCAGACAGCGGCCGCAGCACCAGAAATTGGGCCGGACCGGCAAGCGCCAGGCCCAGCAGAAAGCTCTCAATCTCGCGGCGGCCCTGCCACCAGTACCGCCAGGCATAGACTGCGCCGATGGCGGCGGCCAGGGGCATGCCCTCGACTGAAATGTAGAGCCACAGTGCGGTGATCGCTCCGCCAGCAAAGGCGGCGCGTTTGGTCCCGCACAGCAGCATCCACGTAACGAAAGCGGCTGCCACCGCTTGCCAGCCGTGGTGATCGATCCGCATCGGCATGAAGTTACTCAGTAGCAGCGGGAACAGCGGAATGATTGCCAGGGCCATCAGAACCTGCCCGGGTGGCAGACCCAGCTTGCGCATCGCACCGCGCATCACCAGCATGGCGATGAACAGCTGGAACAGCGGAACCACTGTCATCGCCGCGGTTTCAGCCCAGCTTGGCGCGAGGAACAGCTTGAAGAAGCCAAGCGCAATGGCGATCGGGATATCGACCAGGCGCACCCAGTGCATTTCCATCCCGAATGGCGGGTCCATCCGGTATTGCCGGGTATCGAACCAGCTCTGACCGTTGAGCAAGTCGCGGACCTGCAGCAGGCGAACGTAATCGTCTGGTTCCTGCGCAGTCTGGTTCCAGATCAGCGGGAGGGCCTGGATCGTCATGAACAGGACCAGCGCCAGCCAGACCTGCCATAGCTTCAGACCGGGTTCAGCGCCTGGCAAAAGCTTCGGTTCGGTCACGTCAAGGCCTTCAGCACCCGGATCACGCCCATCTTGGTGGCCTGGCGGTGCGCCGACACATCCTTGCGCGCGGCGATCTCGCGGCGATTGCGATCATAATAGTGATAGGCCTTCAGCATCATCGCCCCATTTGTCAGTGTTGGCTGCCAGCCCAGCACACGCTTGATCGCGGTCGTGTCGAACACGAACGAACTCGCGATCATCCGGTAGTGGTAGGGCCCCAACGGGGAGATGCGCAGGTGATGGGCGATCTTCATGGCCAGGATCATCGGCGCCTTGGGCAGCGAAAGCAGACGTGAACGGCTGCCAGCCCCGTCAATTACTTGCTGGAAGCAGCCGGCCATGGTCGGGACATTGTCCGATCCGATCCCGAATACATGACTGCCCTCGCAATGCGCGGCGCGCACCATGGCGTCGATCAGGTCGGCGGCATAGATAAACTGGTAGCGGTTCTCACCCTTGCCCACCAGCACGACCCGGTTTCCGTCGGCAATGAATTCGAACAGGATCGCCAACAGGCCCAGACGGCCTTCGTCGATGATCGTCGGGCAGCGGATGGTCACGGTGTCGAACCGGTTGCCGAACCCGGCCAGGATCGTCTCACCCTCAAGCTTGCTTACGCCATAGGGTTCGCAGGGCGCGGGTTCTTCGGCCTCGGTTACCGGATGATCGAAGCCATGACCCCACAGGCAATTGCTGGAGAGGTAGACCAGTTTGCGCACCCCGGCATCGGCGGTAGCCTCGGCCAGCACGCGGGTGCCGTGGGCATTGTGGCTCATCAGTTCGGCTTCGGTGATGGACCCGTGGGCAAGCAGCGCTGCGCAGTGGAACACAGCGTCCGGGCGGCTGGCGGCATAGATCGCATCAAGCGCGGCGCGGTCGCGAATATCGCCGATCACGGCGTTAAGGCGCGGATGCTCAAGCGTCGTCGGCAGGAGATCGATGCTGGTGACCTGATGCCCGTCTTTGAGCAGCTTGGTCACCAGCAAGGTGCCGAGGAAACCAGAGCCTCCGGTTACGAGATATTCTGCCATGTTGAGACCCTTCAGACCTTGTCTGCTATGCCGCCGCCTTGCTGGCGGTAAAGACAAAATGCTTGCGAATGAAATAGTTGAGGACGAAGCTGATCACCACGGCCAGCCCTTTTGACAGGCGCACGTCCGCGCCGATCCATTCGGCCAGGCTGACGATGGCAGTGGTAATGGCAAGGCCGCCCCAGGTGGTCAGCAGGAAGACTGCTTTCTGCACTGTGCGGGCGCGACCTTCGCTGTGCGTGCCATCCTGAAAGACCGAACGACTGAGCAGAATCCAGTGCGCGATGATCCCCAGGGTATAGGATATGGCGGCCGAAACACCGGCATGGAGCGGTGTTTCCAGCAGGAGCAGGAAGCTGCCCATATCCACTGCGAGCGCACCGATGCTGGCGACGAAGTAGCGCAGGAAGTGAACGCTAGACAGTTTGTCGATCAGGTCGCGCACGAACGGTCCCCCCAACCAGCGATCAAGCCGCTTCGCGCTTGTCGACGACCCGCTGCGGGACTTCGCGGACCGAGGCCAGGGCGGCAGCCTGATCTTCGGTCAATTCACCGCGCGCCGGGGCAATCGCCTTTTCCGCGCCCTCGTCACCGGCTTCATGATATTCGGCATCCTCGTTGACGCACCAGGTGTCATAGACCCGCTCACCCGCGAGGATGTTTTCGACCGTCAGCATGGCGGTCATCATCGCGTGGTCCTGGTTGTTGTAGCGATGCATGCCGTTGCGGCCGACCAGGTGAAGCGTTGGCCAGGCCGCTTCCAGTTCGCGGCGCATGGCATCGACATGGGCGGCATAGTCCTCGTCATAGACCGGATAGGCCTTTTCCTGGCGCACCACGACCCCGCCGATGACTTGCTCTGCCGATACCAGCCCAAGCTGGGCCATCTCGCCGGTGGCAAGGGCAACCAGTTCATCATCGGGCAGCGACCACAGCCCGTCCCCTTCAAAGCAGAAGTATTCGAGGCCGACGCAGGCGACCCCGGCGTCAGGCACCATTTCCGGCGACCAGGACCGGAAGTTCTGGATGCGGCCAACCTTTACCTTGCTGTCGTGGATATAGATCCAGTTGTCCGGGAACATGTCTTCGCCCGCTCGGATCTTGAGAGCGACCGTCAGGAAGTCTCGATACTTGAGCTGCTTGGCGTTGAAGCTGGTGGCCGGCAACGGGTGCAGGCGGGCTGCCAGTTCGCGCATTGGCGCAGAACTGATCGTATGGCGGGCGCGGATTGCGATGTCGCCGGCCGGGCCGGTTGCCGTCATCCGCCAGCCGCCCTCATTGTCGCTGGCCAATTGCTTCAGGCCGTGGCCCATCAGCACTGCGCCCTTACCCGGGATATTCTGGACCGACATTTAAGCCCCCTTCGTTCTGGTGTGACCCGGATGTGAAGGAAAATGCCTAACCAGTAGTTAATACGTATAAATTGTCCAAATGGCTCG
>JACCDL010069114.1_pt1 | contig 23642 bp, 18 predicted proteins | sample 7441931 | NCBI WGS metagenome assembly JACCDL01 (sample SAMN15323437, study PRJNA562643) | freshwater metagenome | isolation source: river surface water | place: USA:Blue River Watershed | collected 2017-08-16 | reverse complement strand
TCGACAGATACTTTCAATCCGCGAATTTCTAGGGTGCTCATATCTATCTCCGTTACATCTCTACCGTGACGGAGTCTCCGTCGACAGTTACTGAATAGGACTTAACTGGCGCTACCGCAGGAGGCGTTAGCGCTTCTCCGGTGCGAAGATCGAATTCGGCTCCATGAAGCCAGCATTCAATTTTGAAATCTGTGATGTCGCCTTCAGCTAAAGATGCATCTGAATGGCTGCAGACATCACCAATAGCAAATACTTCATCGCCCACTCGAGCCACACAGATAGCTTCGCCATTCTTTTCAATGCGAACTGGCTTGCCGGGAGTGAGTGATGAGAAATTCAAATCAGACATTAGCTACCCGCCTTTGCAAGTTCTTCATCGATACGTGCCATCAGGCGAACTTCCACGTCATCGATTCCAATTTCCGAAATAATCTCATTAAAGAATCCGCGAACTACCAATCTCTTCGCGTCAGCCTCGTTGATGCCGCGTGACATTAAATAGAAGAGCTGCTCATCATCAAAGCGACCGGTCGTTGACGCATGCCCAGCTCCAACGATTTCTCCAGTTTCAATCTCTAGATTGGGCACGGAATCTGCGCGCGCGCCATCTGTGAGGAGCAGGTTTCTATTGAGCTCGTATGTATCAGTTCCCTCTGCAGCGGCGCGGATGAAGACATCTCCAATCCAAACAGTGTGGGCCTTATCCCCTGCTAACGCTCCCTTGTAGTTAACTCGAGATTTTGCATGTGGCACTTTGTGATCGACAAACATGCGGTGCTCAAAGAACTGCCCAGCTGTAGCAAAGTAAACGCCGGAAAGATCGCAAGATGCCCCTGGGGCGATGAAATCAACTGTTGGGAGTAAGCGAACTACATCTCCACCAATTGTCACAACAACCGACTTAAAGGTTGCATCACGATCTACAACGGCGTGGTGACGAGCAGTATGAATTGTCTTACTTCCCCATTCTTGTAGTGCGATCAAAGTAAGATGCGCACCTGGCTCAACCAGAATTTCTAAATCTTCCGCCAAGTGAGTGTCGCCCGTATTTTCTAGAACCACTGTTACTTTCGCGTGGTTACCAACTTTTATCTGCACTCTGGAAAACTCGGCTGAATCGAGGCCAAAAGCGTTGCGCCCCAGAAAGATAGGCTCAGCGATCTCTGAATTTGGAGCAATCGCTAGAGTTGTTCCAACAGATGCGTGGGCGCGGATGCGATTGATAATCGCATCATCGCTTTCAGTAATGGCTGTAATTTCGCCAGTTGTGAATGAGACTCCCTGAGGGAGGGTGCCTTTCACAAAGAGAGAAGATCTGGCATCAATAACAGCGGTGCCATCATGCATCCCAGCCAGACGCTTAAGCGGCGTAAATCGCCATGCTTCTTCTCGTCCTGTAGGTGTGTGGTTTTCCAAAAGATTACTGTGCAGCGCCGTCATTATCCAACTGCACCTTCCATTTGAAGTTCAATGAGTCGATTGAGTTCAAGTGCGTACTCCATCGGTAGTTCACGTGCAATAGGCTCAATGAAGCCACGAACAATCATCGCCATTGCTTCATCTTCGTTAAGGCCACGTGACATCAAATAGAAGAGTTGGTCATCAGAAATCTTTGAAACCGTAGCTTCATGTCCCATTGAAACATCATCTTCGCGAATATCTACATATGGGTATGTATCGGAGCGCGAAATTGTGTCAACTAAAAGCGCATCACACTTGACCGTGCTGGCAGAGTGGTGCGCCCCTTCTTGAACCTGTACGAGTCCGCGATAAGACGTGCGACCACCACCGCGAGCTACAGACTTTGAAATTACAGATGATGATGTGTATGGAGCGGCGTGCACCATTTTGGCGCCAGAATCTTGATGCTGCCCAGGACCAGCAAATGCCAGTGAGAGAGTTTCTCCCTTTGCATGAGGCCCCATCAACATAACTGCTGGATACTTCATTGTCACCTTCGAGCCAATATTTCCATCGACCCATTCCATAGTCGCGCCTTCTGCACATGTAGCACGCTTTGTTACCAAGTTATAGACGTTATTCGACCAGTTCTGAATCGTTGTATAGCGAACCCGAGCACCCTTCTTAACAATGATTTCAACTACTGCAGAGTGCAGAGAGTCTGACTTGTAGATAGGAGCCGTACAACCTTCAACATAGTGAATGTAGGAATCTTCATCAGCGATGATCAAAGTACGTTCGAACTGCCCCATGTTCTCGGTGTTAATGCGGAAATACGCCTGCAATGGAATATCTACGTGCACACCCTTAGGGACATAGATAAATGACCCACCAGACCATACAGCTGTGTTAAGCGCTGCAAACTTATTGTCACCAACTGGAATGACAGAACCAAAGTATTCCTTGAAAAGTTCTGGATGCTGCTTTAGACCGCTATCTGTATCTAGGAAGATAACTCCCTGCTTCTCAAGATCCTCACGGATGGAGTGATAGACAACTTCTGATTCATACTGGGCTGCAACGCCAGAGACGAGGCGTTGTTTTTCAGCCTCAGGAATACCTAAGCGATCATAAGTATTCTTAATGTCATCTGGAAGGTCATCCCATGTTGCTGCCTGTTTCTCAGTTGAGCGAACAAAGTATTTGATGGTGTCGAAGAAAATTCCAGATAGGTCAGAACCCCATGATGGCATCGGCTTCTTGTCAAAGAGTCCTAATCCTTTAAGGCGAAGATCTAGCATCCATTGCGGCTCGCTCTTCTTGGCAGAGATATCGCGAACAACTTCTTCGCTTAATCCACGCTTTGCATTAGAGCCTGCATCATTGCTATCTGACCAGCCGTACTCGTAATTGCCGAGGCCATCGAGTTCTGGATGTGCTGTTGTCATTTTGTCGCCTTTCCAGCGGTTATCGTTCTTGTTGTCTGCGTGATTCTTGTTTTAGTCGTTACTCGGGAAAGATTTGGAATATAGGTCGTGCATACGCCATCACCATGTGCGATGGTCGCAAGACGTTGGACATGCGTTCCCAAGATCTTTGAGAATGCTTCTGTTTCAGCCTCGCAGAGTTGCGGAAATTCAGCAGCCACGTGCGCTATTGGACAGTGGTGTTGGCAGAGTTGTTCACCGGTAGCTTTGCTCTCAATGCTGGCGGCATACCCTTGATCTGTTAAGAAAGAGGCCAACGCCTGCGCCTTATGTGGCTTCTTTGCGCTGAAGGCGATTGCCTTTCGCTCAATGTCATCTGCACGCGATTGTGCGAAGGCCTGAACGAGATGATCACCGGATTGAGATGACATAAATTTCAGCGCTGCAACTGCTAGATCGTCGTATGAATGCTCAAATTTTTCTCGCCCCGCATCGGTCATAACAAAAACCTTTGATGGTCGTCCTCGGCCGCGAGTGAGCGCCTGATGCGGTTCGCGAGCCTCCAAGATTCCATCGAGAACGAGTAGATCGAGGTGGCGACGAATGCCGGCAGGCGTCAGACCAAGGCGCTCCCCCAAGACAACGGCTGTAGAAGGGCCGTTCTCCAGGACAGAGCGCGCGATAGCCTCACGGGTGCTCAGGTCGTCGATTTTCACAACACTATTGTGTCGTAATTCCCAAGCGCCTGCCACTTGAAGTATCGAGCGCGCCGAACGGTGAAAGACATAGGCTACGAGCGTGAGTAGAACCGAGAGTATTGCCAGACGGGCTCTAGCGCCTCTGACCGGACTACTCCTCTTCCTCCAATCTGCGCTCGTCCTGACTGGAGGCGCAGTTCGACTTACTAATTCAGGAATGGGTTGTCCAACGTGGCCTGAATGCGTACCTGGCTCCTACCTTCCAGTGGAGGGGCAGGAAGAAGGCGCGCTCCATGCTTGGATCGAGTTTGGAAATCGTCTCTTAACTTTTGCACTTTTCTTTGCAGCAGTTGCAACCTTGATTGCAGTCTTACGCAGCGGCCGTCGCGATCTTCGCTTTCTTGCAGCTACCCAAATATTGGGAATCTTGGCGCAGGGAGTCTTAGGTGGAATTACAGTTCTTACACACCTCAATCCGCTTTCTGTGGCCTCTCACTTGCTTCTCTCCATTGTGCTGATTGCGGCGGCAACATCGCTTCACTCGCGCAGGCATCAACCACACGTACGAACTTCTTCAACGCAAATTAGAATTTCGCGATTGTCGCTTGCTCATATCGTTGTCGCATTCATCGCAATTGCAATCGGCACACTTGTCACAGGAAGCGGTCCGCACGCAGGAGATGTGGATGCGCCACGATTGAACTTTGATATCTCAACAATCACCCGGTTTCATAGCTCTTCGGTATGGACGCTTTTGATTATCACCCTTATCTTCTATCGTTCAAAAGATTTGCGCTTTGAAACCAAGCGCTGGCTCAACATCTTTCTGATTTTGGCGCTGGCTCAAGGCGCACTTGGTTATATTCAATATTGGCTGGGAGTTCCCGAGCTTCTTGTCTTCTTCCATCTTTTGGGATCTGTACTTGTCTGGATCGCAGCGTGGCGTATCCGTCTTTCTGTAATAAGAAAACCAGCGTAAGGAGTTGTCATGTCAAAGATTGCCGGTTGGAGTGAGTTAGATGATAAAGCCGTAGCTATTGCCAGAGCTCTAGCGATGGATGCAGTGCAGAAAGTTGGCAACGGCCACCCAGGCACTGCTATGTCATTGGCGCCGGTTGCTTATAACCTCTTCCAACGCCACTTAGTTCATGATCCTGCTGATCCCACGTGGTTAGGGCGCGATCGCTTTATTCTCTCGTGTGGCCATTCTTCATTGACTCTCTACACCCAGCTTTTCTTCAGCGGATATGGCTTGGAAATGCACGATATGCAATCTTTCCGTACATGGGGTTCGCTCACTCCAGGTCATCCAGAGTTTGGTCATACAGCAGGTGTCGAAATGACGACTGGACCTTTAGGTGCAGGCGTTGCGACTGCAGTGGGTTTTGCTATGGCGGCGCGCTATGAGCGCGGTTTGCTTGATCCAGATGCACCTGAAGGAAGTTCGATCTTTGATCACGCAATCTGGGTTCTCTGTTCAGATGGAGATCTCCAGGAGGGTGTTTCTGGAGAAGCATCATCGCTGGCAGGAACTCAGGAACTCGGAAATCTCAATCTGATATATGACGACAATCGAATTTCAATTGAAGGTGACACCCATGTTTCCTTTACGGAAGATGTCGCTGCTCGCTATCGCGCCTATGGATGGCATGTCCAAGAAGTTGCAGCTCTCCCGGATGGAAATATTGATTTGGTGGCTCTTGACGCTGCCATGGTGGCTGCGAAAGCAGAAAAAAGAAAGCCTTCACTCATTCGCATGCATTCAGTGATTGCATGGCCAGCACCAAAACTTCGCGGAACTGCGAAGTCGCATGGCTCTGCTCTCGGCGATGATGAGATTGCAGCCACCAAGAAAGAGCTCGGACTTAATCCAGATGAAAAGTTTGCAATGCCTGACGAAGTCCTTGCGCACGTACGTGCCGTAAAGCAACGTGGCGCTGATGCTCATGCCGCCTGGAATAAGAAGTTTGAAGAGTGGAGATCTGCTCATCCGGAAAGCGCTTCACTCTTGGAACGTCTTCAGAGGCGCGAACTTCCGGCAGGATGGGATTCACAGCTACCTATTTTTGAGGCTGGCAAGGATCTGGCAACGCGAGCAGCATCGGGACATGTCATCAACGCAATCGCAAAGGCTCTTCCCGAATTTTGGGGAGGTTCTGCAGATTTAGCAGAGAGCAATAACACGACAATTGAAGGTGGAAAATCTTTCTTGCCGTCAACTAGCTCCATGAAAGACGCCCATCCCTATGGACGCATTATTCACTTTGGAATTCGTGAACATGCCATGGGCTCTATTCTCAATGGAATTACACTCCATGGTTTAACGCGTACCTTTGGTGGAACTTTTGCCGTCTTTAGCGATTACATGCGTCCTGCAGTTCGCTTGGCCGCCCTGATGGATATTCCAACAACTTTTGTCTGGACTCATGATTCGATTGGTCTGGGCGAAGATGGACCTACGCACCAACCAATCGAGCACTTTGCTGCGCTGCGAGCTATTCCAAATTTTGCAGTGATTCGTCCTGCCGATGCTAATGAAGTGGCACAAGCTTGGCGTTCAATTTTGCTCCGTAAAAAGCCTGCTGGTTTACTCCTTTCTCGCCAGAATCTGCGAACTGTAGATCGCACAACTCATGGGTCTGCAGATGGAGTAGATAAGGGCGCATACATTCTCAAAGATACTTCTGGCGTTCCTCGCGTGGTCATCATCGCAACCGGCTCGGAGGTTGGTCTTGCCCTTGATGCGCAAGCTGCTTTAGAGAGCGAAGGAATTTCAACTCGCGTAGTGAGCGCGCCATGTCTGGAATGGTTCGCTGATCAAACTGAGAACTATAGAAACTCTGTCATTCCATCATCTGCACTCCGCGTCAGCGTTGAAGCAGGCATTGCACAAGGATGGCGTGAGTATGTCGGCGATCAAGGCATCATCATCTCGCTAAATCACTTTGGCGCATCTGCTGGGGCAGGAAAACTCTTCACTGAGTTTGGCTTCACGCCAGAAAGAATCGTCAGCGATATCAAGAAAGCGCTGTAACTATGAGAGTCTCAGGTCCTATTACTTCGCAGATTAATCGCGAATCGGATCTTTATCGGCTTCTTCTCAAGGCACATTCACGTATTGCTCTAAAAGACCCAGCAACCTGGGGCGCAAAAGCAGCAATCGAGGCAGCCATCCGCCTCAACTGGGTAGATCTACCTGAAAGTTCAGAGGAGCTTCTCCCCCAGATTAATGACGTTCTTGCAAAATTTGCACACTGCAATCGGGTAGTTCTCTGCGGAATGGGTGGATCGTCACTTGGACCTGAAGTAATCGCGCTTACCTATAAGAAAGAAATTTTCATCTTTGACTCCACCGATCCTAACTATGCAAGGCACGCTCTGGGTGACAATCTTGAGACCACTGTTGTTGTTGTGAGTTCAAAATCAGGCTCCACTATTGAAACATCTTCGCAGCGCGTCCTCTTCCAACAGAGTTTTCAAGCAGCTGACTTAGATCCAGTGCGCCACATGATCTTTGTCACCGATCCTGATTCACCACTTGATCAAGAAGTTCGAATCAGTGGATTCTCTGTCGTGAATGCAGATCCCAACGTTGGTGGTCGCTTTAGCGTCCTCAGCGCATTTGGTTTAGTTCCTTCGGCGTTAGCTGGCGTACCTGTTGCTGAGATTTTGAGGCAAGCGCGCACAGAGAAGGAGAGTTTCCTGAATAGCCCTGAAAGTGTTGTCGATGTCGCGTATCTCCTCCTTGCCCAGTCTCGGCAGTACATCGCTTTTACAGATAACCACTCGCAGGTTCCTGGGCTTTCCGATTGGATTGAACAGTTAATTGCTGAGTCCACTGGCAAAGATGCAACTGGACGCCTTCCGATTGCAACAGAGAATGCACAAGTTGCATCAGTGGGTGGCGCTCTCACAGTCGGCTTTGCAGGCGCTGAGACTGACTTGGTCGTTGAAGGCCCACTCGGTGCTCACTTTATTTTCTGGGAATGGGTAACCGCATTGATGGGTGCGGGTTTGAAGATTGATCCATTTAATCAACCCAATGTCACTGAGGCGAAAGAGCAGACTTCAGCCTGCTTGGCTGAATGGAATAACACGCTCCCGACACTTACTCCGACCATGACAGAAAAATCGGTAGATATTTTTGGCGATGGACAATCTCTCCAGGATGCTCTTGCTACATTTATCGAAGATGTTAAAGATGGCGGGTACATCGCGATTATGGCCTACTTAGATCGTCGCGATGATATAAAAATTTCCGAATTACGCGCGATTCTTGCGGATAAATCTGGAAGGCCTACCTCATTCGGATGGGGACCACGATTTCTGCATTCCACGGGACAGTTCCACAAAGGTGGACAGAAGAATGGTTCATTCCTTCAAATTACTGGAGAAACAGACCTCGACTTCGATCTAGCCGGTAGGCCGTTCTCGCTCCGTACGCTATTCATGGCGCAGGCGATTGGTGATAATCGTGCTCTTGCTGCAAGAAAATACCCGCTACTTCGATTGCATTTGCAGAATAGAAGAGCGGGTATTGACGAAATTTTGGCAGCTGCCAAAAAACTTTGATTTAGTCGAGATCGTCCCCACGTAATTTACGCAGAGCATCTTCTAGAATTTTGGCGCCCTCTGCATCGGTACGACGTTCTTTTACATATGCCAAGTGGGTCTTGTATGGAATGTTGATTACCGCAGTAGGTGGATTGTTGCGATCGCGACCTGCGGGAAGTCCGCACTTAGGGCAATCCCACTCAGCAGGAATGACAACAGTCTCTTCGACTGCAAAGCTTGGCCTGACTTCATGTCCATTGGCGCACCAGTACGAGACCGTTGCGCGCTCAATCTGATCTCCGCGCTCGGCTTCGCCCATAGGACCCGCGCCGACGCGACTTCCACGAATTGCACTTGCCATGTATCAACCCTTCAAAACGAGAGAGAGACCGACGACTCCAGCAAACCAGAGTCCGCCCACCACAATTGTGATGCGGTCGAGGTTACGTTCTACGACTGATGAACCACCATAGTTTGAGGAGATTCCGCCTCCGAATAAATCAGAAAGCCCCGAACCTTTACCTTTGTGAAGGAGAACCAAGAGGATCATCACGACGCTCGAGATTACGAGAAATATTGATAACGCTAAAGCCACTGTAAAACTCCTCTAGAGATAGGGGTTAAGGATACCTGAGTCAACGCCGTGACGAGGACTTAGACCTGAGCGTAGAACTTGGCAATTTTTGCTAGCTCTTCTGGATCGAGGCTAGATCCACCTATCAGAGCCCCGTCGACATCTGCTTGTCGCATGATCTCTACGATGTTGGCAGACTTCACTGAACCGCCATAGAGGATACGCATGTTAGCGGCGATCTCGGAAGAACCAATCTGCCCAATTTCTTCACGAATTGCACTACAAACTTCTTGGGCATCTTCAGGAGTCGCCGTTTTACCAGTGCCTATAGCCCAGACGGGTTCGTAGGCAATGACAATCTTCTTAAGGTCTGGCTTGTGAAAACCTTCGAGCCCAGCGCGCACCTGACGTATCACATGTGAAACATGAGTTCCAGATTCACGAATCGCAAGTTCTTCGCCCACACAGAATATAGGAGTTAACTCATGAGCTAACGCAGCCTTTATCTTACGATTGACGAGAGCATCATCTTCTTTATGAATAGCGCGACGTTCAGAGTGCCCCACAATGACAAATGTGCATCCGAGTTTTGCCAACATGGATCCAGAAATATCGCCTGTGAAAGCACCGGAATTTTCAGGTGAAAGATCTTGTGCTCCGTACAACAAACGTAGGCGATCGCCGTCGACCATGGTTTGAATCGAGCGAATATCAGTAAACGGTGGAATAACTGCCACATCTACTGCATCGTAATCCTTGTCCTCAAGTGAGTACACGAGCTTTTGCGCTACGGCAATCGCCTCAAGATGATTGAGGTTCATCTTCCAGTTGCCAGCCATTAAGGGTTTACGCATTGCATACTCCTAAGAAATGAGATTGTTGGATTACAGATCGAGCGCTTTCAAGCCAGGTAATTCTTTGCCTTCGAGATATTCCAATGAAGCTCCCCCGCCAGTTGAGATATATCCGAATGCTGAGTCAGCAAAGCCCAGGGCTCGCACGGCGGCCGCAGAATCTCCTCCACCTACAACTGAAATTCCAGAAACCTCAGTAAGCGCTTGCGCCACAACTTTGGTTCCGGCTGCAAAATTTGGAAATTCAAAGACGCCCATTGGCCCATTCCAGAAAACTGTTTTACAACCCTTAATAGCATCAGCAAACGCTTTGGCGGTCTCTGGCCCAATATCGAGGCCCATCTGATCAGATGGGATTTGAGCCGCGCTCACCAAAGTTGGTGTGGCATCAGCTGCGAAGGTTGGCGCAACCACAATATCTGTTGGCAGAAGCAGTTTTACTCCTGTTGCCTCTGCTTGCTGGATCAACTCTTTTACAGTATCAATTAAATCCCGCTCAACAAGAGATGTTCCAATCTCTTTGCCTTGTGCTGCCAAGAAGGTAAAGAGCATGCCGCCGCCAATGGCCATCACGTCAACCTTGCCCAACAAATTGGAAATTACGCCGATTTTGTCTGAGACTTTTGAGCCACCGAGGACAACTCCATAAGGTCGTACTGGATCAATAGTGAGCTTTTTAAGAACTTCAACTTCTGCAGCCACGAGAGTTCCAGCAGCGTGCGGGAGGAGTTTTGGTAAATCAAAGACAGACGCGTGCTTACGATGCACTGCTCCAAAACCATCTCCTACATACAGATCGGCAAGTCGAGCCAGTTCTGCTGCAAAGGCTGCTCGTTCTGCCTCGTCTTTTGATGTCTCGGCAGCGCTGAAGCGAATATTTTCCAAGAGAAGAATTTCACCTGCCTGAAGCGCTTGTGCCTTCGCTGTGACCTCGTCGCCAGTGATTGCACCTGCAAAGTGGACCGGTTTTCCGAGTAGCTCTGCAAGACGGTGTGAAACTGGAGCAAGCGATAGTTCAGGTTTTGGTTCTCCCTTTGGACGACCTAGATGAGCCGCAATAACAATGCTTGCACCCTTTGCAAGAAGTAAGTTAATTGTGGGAAGAGATGCCCGAATACGTCCATCATCCGTGATCTTTCCTTCCTTGAGCGGAACGTTCAGATCACAGCGAAGAAAAATTCGCTTTCCTGCTACATCTAGGTCAGCCAGAGAAGTCATTACAGAGACTTACCCACATAACCCACGAGATCAACGAGGCGGTTTGAGTAACCCCATTCATTGTCGTACCAGCCGACGACCTTGACAGTTGTGCCGATGGCTTTGGTGAGTTGAGCATCAAAGATGCAAGAAGATGGATCAGTCACAATATCTGAAGAGACAATTGGGTCTTCTGTATATGCAAGGAAGCCCTTGAGAGAACCGTTAGCTGCCTCTTTCATCGCTGCATTAATCTCTGTAGCAGTCGCTTCCTTAGCGAGTTCGACTGTCAGATCCGTTGCAGAACCTGTTGGAACTGGAACACGCATAGCGAAACCATCGAGCTTGCCCTTGAGTTGCGGGAGTACGAGCGAGATTGCTTTAGCTGCTCCGGTGGAACTTGGGATGATATTCGTTGCTGCAGCACGGGCGCGGCGTAAGTCCTTATGTGGGAAGTCAAGGATGACTTGGTCGTTGGTATAGGCGTGAATTGTTGTCATTAACCCACGAACAATTCCAAACTTCTCGTCCAAGACTTTGGCCATTGGAGCTAGGCAGTTGGTAGTACATGATGCGTTAGAGATGACATGGTGGTTTGCAGCGTCGTACTTGTCGTGGTTAACGCCCATAACAATTGTGATGTCTTCATCGGTTGCCGGTGCCGAGATGATTACCTTCTTAGCTCCAGCCGTAATGTGCTTCTTTGCATCTGCTGCCTTTGTGAAGTGGCCTGTTGATTCGATGACGATATCTGCCTTCACGGAAGCCCATGGAAGATTTGCAGGATCACGATCTGCGAAAACTTTGATTGTCTTTCCGCCTACGGTAATGGTGTCCTCAGTGTGGGATACCTCGAGGCCAAGGCGACCAAGGATTGAGTCGTACTTAAGAAGATGTGCCAACGTCGCATTATCGGTAAGGTCATTGATGCCTACGATGTTGATATTTGGGTTGGTTAACGCCGCGCGAAAGAAGTTGCGACCAATACGTCCAAAGCCATTAATTCCGACATTAATCATTGTAAAAACCTCTTCTAGAAAGTGATTGCCCCAATAAAAGGTGGCTACGAGTTACACCACAACGTTGGGGGCCTTGCCAAAGTCTATCAGTTGGCGGAGGCCTACTGACCGGTTAGGAATCTGCGAGTAAATCTGGTGAGAGCCCTGCCTCAGTGTCGGGAATTCCGAGTTCAGCAGCGCGCTTATCGGCCATAGCAAGCAATCTGCGAATTCGCCCTGCGATTGCATCCTTAGTCATTGGTGGTGTTGCAAGTGATCCTAGCTCTTCCAAACTTGCCTGACCGTGCGCAATACGAAGCTCGCCTGCTTCCTTAAGATGTTCAGGAATTTCTGGACCAAGAATTTCCATTGCGCGTTGTACGCGAGCGGCCGCTGCAACTGCTGCTCGTGCCGAACGCCGTAGGTTGGCATCATCAAAATTTGCAAGTCGATTAGCGGTTGCCCGAACTTCACGGCGCATACGACGTTCTTCCCAGGCTAGAACACTTTCATGTGCTCCTAATCGTGTGAGTAAGACTCCAATTGCATCGCCATCTCTAATAACAACTCGATCAACTCCACGCACTTCTCGCGCTTTAGCAACGATGTTGAGACGTCGCGCAGCACCCACAAGAGCAAGCGCAGCTTCAGGTCCGGGGCAGGTAATCTCGAGAGATGATGATCTGCCCGGTTCAGTGAGCGATCCATGTGCGATAAAAGCGCCACGCCAAGCAGCTTCAGCATCGCAAACATTTGCGGCTACGACTTGTGGAGGAAGCCCACGTACTGGCCGACCATTTGCATCGATAAGTCCTGTTTGGCGAGCAAGCGCATCACCTGCCTCAACCACTCGTACAACATAGCGAGAGCCCTTTCGCAATCCACTAGAAGACAGGACTGCCAAATCGGAATCATGGCCGTAGATGTCGGCAATATCCTTCTTGAGGCGACGTGCGCTCTGTGAAGTATCGAGCTCAACCTCAATCAGAACTTTTCCAGCTGCAATATGTAGGCCACCAGCAAAGCGAAGCAAAGATGACACTTCGGCTTTACGACAACAAGGCTTAGTAACTGCCAAACGACTGAGTTCGTCCTTGACTGCTGCGGTCATTGCCATGGGGCTATCCAACCAGTTTTTCTGCGGCAATGTGGGCGAAAAGTTGACCCAATTTCTTTACATCGTGATGAAGTGGAGCACCTGAGCTACGTAAATCTGCAACAACCAACTCTGAACCTATAGTTGAAAGATATGTGCGTAACTCTTGCTCACCCTCTGCAGAACTATCGAGAATGACAAGATCAAAACGAAGTTGGGGCGCATAGTTCTGAAGAATTCTCATATGTTCAGCTGGTGAGTAACCGGCGTACTCCCCTGCCGACTTATCTGAAGAATCTAAGTTCAAAATTAATATCTTCTTTGCTTGTGTATTCACCAATGCATCCCTTAAATCTGGGACTAATAGGTGCGGTATGACGCTGGAAAACCATGAACCTGGACCCATTGTCACCCAATCTGCTTCACCAATAGCAGTCAGAGCTTCGGGTTGGGCCGCTGGATTTTCAGGAATTAATCTGAGCGTTTTCAACTTTCCCTTAGTTGTTGCTACTTCTGCCTGTCCACGCACTATCTGTGTACCAATGCTGTTCTCAAAAGTTGCTTCGATATCGAGTGGTTCTGATGCCATCGGCAGAACTCGACCCACAACTTTAAGGAGCGCTCCAACACGATCTAGCCCAGCGACCGTATCTTCATCGCGATCCCATAAGGCTGCCAATAATAAATTTCCAACGGCATGACCATTCAGTGGGCCATCGCTGGTAAAGCGATATTGCATGATTTGGGCCCAACTTCTACCCCACTCGTCATCTCCACACAAAGCAGCAAGCGCCATCCGCAAATCTCCAGGAGGGAGAATGGGAAATTCTTCACGTAAACGTCCGCTGGAACCACCGTTATCTGCGACTGTGACTATCGCTGTGATATCGCTAGTGAGACTGCGCAGTGAAGTTAAGGTTGCCGCTAAACCGTGACCGCCCCCGAGCGCAACAACTTTCGTACTCATCTTATTCTCGCCCAACATCTCGATGCGTTGCATGGGCTGTAATCTCAAGTTCAGAAGTTGAAGTCGAGAGTTGTGTAGCAATCTCTTCAGCGATGGCGACCGAACGATGCTTTCCACCCGTGCATCCAATTGCAATCGTCACGTATTTCTTACCCTCACGTAAGTAGCCAGGAATCATCTGCCTGACAACGCCTACATAACTCTTTACGAAGTCGGCTACACCTTCACTTCCAAGAACTTTTTCGGAGACTGGTGAATCCAAGCCATTTAATGGTCTGAGTTCAGGAATCCAATGTGGGTTCGGAATGAAGCGACAATCCAAAACTAAATCTGCATCAACTGGGATTCCATACTTATACCCGAAAGAAAGAACGTTTATTCGTAGAGATGGCAGCAGGCCAGCTGCAAAAATCTCTGAAGTGCGCTTCTCTAGTTGATGAACATTGAGATTAGATGTGTCAATTACAACATCGGCTTGTGCACGAATCTCTTCAAGTTTTGCACGTTCACGTGCGATGCCATCTACGATGCGATCTTTGCTCTGAAGAGGATGAGGTCGACGGGTTGACTCAAAACGCTGAACCAGAGATTGATCGGATGCATCTAGAAAAAGTAAGCGGTATGGGACTGCTGCAGATTTCAATTTTGCAAGTGAGTCGTTGAGTTCGTCAAAAAACTTACCGCCACGCACATCTACAACCACCGCAAGCGCGGCATGAGTATCGAGTGATTGCTCAGCAAGCGAAGGAAGAAGTGACGGCGGCAAGTTATCGACAACATACCAGCCGAGATCTTCGAGAGCATGGGCGACAGTAGAACGTCCGGCGCCTGACATGCCAGAGAGGATGAGTAACTCTTTTGCTCCCATGTTTTCATTCTTCCTTATGTGTCAAGTATCTCGCCGGTAGCCATATCCACCTTCATCTCTGACTGCTGAGATAGAGATTGCAGGTGTTCGAAGATTATTCCAGCAATAGTTGTGCCAATCCCAGGAGTCGCTGCTAACTCTTCTCGCGAGGCTTTGCGCATCGCTGAGACTGATCCAAAGCGGGTCAGAAGCGCATTTCTGCGTGATTCACCAAGTTGGGGAATTTCATCAAGCAAAGACTCCAACATAACTTTAGATCGACGCGAGCGATGGAAGGTAATGGCAAATCTGTGTGCTTCATCTCGAATGCGCTGAAGAAGATACATGGCCTCACTAGTTCGCGGCAGAATTAATGGGTCCTTATCCCCTGGCATCCATACTTCTTCCAATCGCTTTGCTAATCCACACAAGGCGACATCAGTGACTCCCAATTCATCTAACGCTCGTTGTGCTGCTGCAACTTGAGGTGCGCCGCCGTCAACCACAATCAATTGAGGAGGATAAGCAAATTTACTAAGAGTTCCTCCAGTTTCCGCAACCTCTGCTGGATTTACTTTGCGGTCAGCTAGGAGTCGCTTCATGCGGCGAGTAATTACTTGGTGCATAGCACGGGTATCGTCTTGGGCAGTATCTGTATCGATGATAAAACGTCGGTATTCACTCTTCTTTGCTAAACCATCTTCAAAAACCACCATAGAGGCGACTACTGAAGTACCTGAAATATTTGAAATGTCATAACACTCAATACGTAGAGGAGTGCGAGAAAGCTGAAGTTCTTCCTCAAGCTCCAACAGCGCTTTACCTGAGACTGCTGCATCTGTCGCTCGTTTACTCAGGTATTGCACAAGTGCATAGTGAGCGTTTCTTTCGACTGTTTGTAAAAGTTCCACCTTTTCCCCGCGTTGTGGGGTTTTGATCGAAACTTTTGCGCCGCGCAGCTCGGTTAACCAGCCTTCCAGTGCCGCCTGATCCACAGGGGCTTGGTTGAGATAGATTTCAGATGGAATATCTATCGGTGCACTCTGACTATAAATTGAGAAAAATAGCGATGCAATCTGATCGTCACCTTCCAACGCGCGCTCTTGATCAACTATCCAGGAGCGAGAACCTTTAATTGAACCCCGTCGCACGACAAAGATAGAACCAGCAGCATGCAAACCTTCCTCATGAATGGAGATGAAGTCGCCATCTAAGTCGTCCGAGAGATTACCTTGGGTCGAGCGCTGTGCTTTTTCAAATGACTCAATCTGATCTCGCAAGCGAGCCGCACGCTCAAACTCCTCACGCGAAGATGCTAACTCCATCTCACTTCGTAAAGTCGGAAGGAGATTCTCCATACCCTTTTCCATGAAAGCATCAAGTTTGTGAGCTATCGCCTTATGTTCCTCGGGAGTAACCCATCCAACACATGGAGCTGCACATTTACCGATATCCCCAAGTAAACATTGGCGCTTGGTGCGCTGTGCGCGTTGAAAGTTTCCAGCGCTACACGAGCGAACCGGAAAGACCTTCAAGAGAACCTCATAGGTATTGCGAAGCGCCCATGCGTTTGTATAAGGCCCAAAGTATTTAAGACCCGGCCGTTTCTCTTTTCGAGTGATAAAGATGCGAGGAAATTCATCACTGAGAGAAATAGCCAAATATGGGTAGGACTTATCATCTTTAAATTGCACGTTATAGGTTGGCTGGAATTGCTTAATCCAGCTGAACTCGAGAGCTAGGGCTTCAAGTTCTGTCTTGACGATTGTCCAGTCAACTCGGACAGCTTCGTGCACCATTCGGTAAGTCTTTTGCGCAAGATTGGAGCCAAAGTAGGTTGTGAGACGATTCTTGAGATTTTTTGCCTTACCTACATATATGACTTTGTCGGCGCTATTAAAGAAACGATAAACGCCTGGTTCTTCAGGAATTTCCTTGGGACGATAACTAGCAGGTTGCGCCATCGCTACTTCTGCTTTGCGGTCTTTCGAGCAGGAGCCTGTCGATTGGTCGCAAGAATTTCTGCGAGAAATTCTCCTGTGTAACTACCCTTTACCTTTGCCACATCTTCTGGGGTGCCTTCTGCAACAACTGTTCCACCCCGGAAACCTCCTTCTGGACCCATATCGATGACCCAATCGGAGGATTTAATGACATCAAGGTTATGCTCGATCACAATCACCGTATTCCCGGTTTCAACCAAGCGCTTGAGGACTCCGAGCAATTTGTTAACATCTTCAAAGTGAAGGCCCGTGGTTGGTTCATCAAGTACATAGATTGTTCGACCAGTGGAGCGTCGTTGGAGCTCCGTTGCTAATTTGACTCGTTGCGCTTCTCCTCCAGAAAGCGTTGGTGCAGATTGTCCTAACCGAACGTAACCTAGTCCCACATCGCAAAGGGTCTTGAGGTAACGTGCAATCGTAGGTACTGATTCAAAGAATTGGTGTGCGATTTCAATCGGCATATCAAGAACTTCAGCGATGGTCTTACCTTTGTAGTGAACTTCCAGGGTCTCTCGGTTATATCGGGCGCCATGGCAGAGTTCGCACGGCACATAGACATCTGGCAAGAAGTTCATCTCGATGGTGATCGTTCCGTCTCCCGAACAATTCTCGCACCGCCCACCTTTGACGTTAAATGAGAATCGACCCTGCTGGTAGCCACGAACTTTTGCTTCGGATGTTTCAGCAAAGAGCGCGCGGACCTTATCAAACACTCCTGTGTAAGTAGCTGGATTCGAGCGAGGCGTACGTCCGATTGGTGATTGATCGACGTGAACGACCTTATCTAAGTGATCAATACCAGTGACGGTGCGATGTCGTCCTGGAACGAGTCGAGCGCCATTGAGTTTATTGGCAAGGGTCGTATACAAAATGTCATTGACTAAGGTCGATTTACCCGAACCCGAAACACCGGTTACAGAGACGAAAAGTCCTAACGGAATTGAGACTTCGATATCTTTCAGGTTATTCTCTTTTGCGCCTTTGATGACAAGTTGCCGTTTTGGATCTACAACGCGTCTTTGCCGGGGAATCTCAATCGACTTTCTCCCTGATAAGTAGGCACCCGTGATTGATTCCTCTGATGCAATCAACTCTTCATATGAACCAGAAACAACGACTCGGCCACCATGCTCACCAGCTCCTGGTCCAATATCGACAACCCAGTCAGCGGTCCGAATTGTTTCCTCATCATGTTCAACAACGATGAGGGTGTTTCCCAAATCGCGCAGCCTGGTCAGGGTGTCGATGAGTCGCCGGTTATCGCGTTGATGAAGTCCAATAGATGGTTCATCAAGTACGTAGAGAACACCAACGAGTCCCGATCCGATCTGGGTTGCGAGTCGAATACGTTGCGCCTCTCCACCTGAGAGCGTAGCGGCAGGGCGATCGAGTGAAAGGTAATCCAGCCCTACATCCAACAAGAAGCCAAGTCGCGCATGAACCTCTTTCATGACACGTTCAGCAATCTGCGCCTCGCGTTTGTTGAGTTTTACCTCTTTCAAGAAGCTGGCACATTCATCGATGGAGAGTGCACACACCTCGGCGATGCTCTTGCCTCCAAGGGTCACCGCCAAAACTTCCGGTTTCAATCGCGCACCCTTACATGCCGGGCAAGGAGTCTGGCGCATATACGCCTCATATTTATCGCGGCTGTAGTCGCTATCAGTTTCACTATGACGTCGATGAATGAACGGAACGACGCCTTCAAATCCTGTGGAGTAATTTCGAACGCGACCGTAGCGATTCTTGTATTTCACATGAACTTCATATTCAAAGCCATTAATAATTGCATCTTTTGCTTTTGCAGATAACTTCTTCCATGGGTTATCGAGTGAAAACTTCAATTCTTTTGCGAGAGCCTCTAGTAGACGTAAGAAATATTCAGAGGATTGACCACCCGACCACGGTGCAATTGCACCTTCGTTAATGGATAGTGAGTCATCAGGGATGATGAGATCTTCATCAACTTCAAGACGAGTTCCGATTCCGGTGCACTCTGGGCAAGCACCAAAAGGTGAATTAAAAGAGAATGAGCGGGGTTCTAACTCTTCAAAAGAGAGGTTGCAATCGTGACAGGCTAAGTGCTCGCTGTAGGTATGTTCCTTTTCTCCCGCCTTGGCATCAACAAAATCGAGAAGCACCAGCCCATTTCCTAATTTGAGCGCCGTTTCAATTGAATCTGTCAGACGAGACTTGCTCTCAGCTTTTGCCGTTAAGCGATCAATGACAACTTCAATTGTATGTTTTTCTTGCTTTTTCAATTTGGGTGGTTCAGTTAATGAAATAGTCTGGCCATCTACGCGTGCTCGTGAATAGCCTTGCGTAACTAATTCGGCAAACAGATCAACGAACTCACCCTTACGCTCGCGAATAACTGGAGCAAGTACCTGAAACTTGGTTGTAGCCGGCATAGTCAAAATTTGATCAACAATCTGTTGCGGGCTTTGGCGAGATACCGCTTTGCCGCACTGTGGACAGTGCGGTCTTCCGGCTCGAGCAAAAAGCAATCGGAAATAGTCGTAAACCTCGGTGATTGTTCCAACTGTTGAACGTGGATTGCGGTTGGTAGATTTCTGATCGATAGATACCGCAGGGGAAAGTCCTTCAATAAAGTCCACATCTGGTTTATCCATTTGGCCCAAGAACTGTCGCGCATAGGCAGAAAGTGACTCCACATATCTACGTTGACCTTCGGCGAAGATAGTGTCGAAGGCGAGGCTAGATTTTCCAGAGCCAGAAAGCCCTGTAAAGACGATGAGCGCTTCACGAGGTAGTTCGATAGATACATCTTTGAGATTATGTTCGCGGGCGCCTCGAACAACTAACTTCTCAATGCTCATGTACCCGCCTCATCCATTCCTCGAAGTTCGCGCTTAAGTTCGCGGAGTTCATCGCGCAGACGGGCCGCCAATTCAAAGGCAAGTTCATCTGCTGCACTACGCATCTGCTCGGTGAGCGAGCCTATCAACGCAATCAACTCCTGGCGCGGCATGGAATCCGTCGGCTTAGATGAAAATGGCAAAACTGCCGCTGATTTCTTACCTTTGACAGTGGCCAAGATGTCGTCTGTGTCATCACTCTCTTGGACAATCAAATCCGTGATATCTGAGATCTTCTTTCTGAGAGGTTGTGGGTCTACTCCTCGTTCGAGGTTATATGCAACTTGCTTTGCACGGCGTCGGTTGGTCTCATCTATTGCCTTGGCCATAGAAGCGGTGATGTTATCGGCGTACATATGGACTTCACCTGAGACATTTCGAGCAGCACGACCAATCGTTTGAATCAGCGACGTGGCAGAACGCAGAAAACCTTCTTTATCGGCATCCAAAATTGCTACAAGTGATACCTCTGGTAGGTCCAAACCTTCACGCAACAAATTGATACCAATGAGCACATCGTATTCTCCACTGCGCAATTCACGTAAAAGTTCAACGCGACGCAAGGTATCTACCTCGGAATGCAAGTAACGAACTCGTACGCCCTTCTCTTGAAGATAGTCAGTAAGGTCTTCTGACATTTTTTTGGTCAGAGTAGTGACGAGTACTCGTTCATTCTTCTCAGCACGGATATTTATCTCATGGAGCAAATCATCAATTTGCCCCTTAATGGGTTTGACGATGATTTGAGGATCGACCAAGCCGGTTGGTCTAATAACCTGCTCAACAACGTCTCCACCGACCTTTTCCAATTCATACTTTCCAGGTGTGGCCGAGAGATAAATTTTCTGTCCGGTACGCTCTAAAAACTCTGGCCATTTCAAAGGTCGATTATCGAGTGCACTTGGCAAGCGAAAACCATGCTCTACCAAAGTTCTCTTTCGAGCAGCATCGCCCTCATACATGGCTCCAATTTGAGGAACAGTCACGTGGCTTTCATCGATAACAACTAGGAAATCTTCTGGAAAATAGTCAAGGAGACAGTTTGGTGGCGACCCAGGTGCGCGACCATCAAGATGACGTGAATAGTTTTCAATTCCCGAACAGAAGCCAAGCTGCTCCATCATTTCTAAATCAAAGGTGGTTCGCATTCGTAAGCGCTGCTCTTCTAGTAATTTACCTTGCTTTGTAAATTGATTGAGCTGTATCTGAAGTTCATCCTGAATATCACTCATGGCCCGCTTCATAGTTTCGGGTCCAGCCGCATAGTGGGTGGCAGGAAAGATGTAGATCTCAGTCTCCTCGTTGACGATTTCTCCAGTTAATGGGTTTAACGTCATAATCTTCTCGATTTCGTCGCCAAACATTTCAATACGTACTGCAAGTTCTTCATACATGGGAATGATTTCGACGGTGTCCCCACGCACTCGGAAGGTGCCGCGCTCAAATGCCATGTCGTTGCGCTTGTACTGAACATCAACAAACTTTCGAAGTAGGGCGTTTCGCTCTATTTCATCTCCGACTTTAAGGCGGATCATGCGGTCTATATATTCTTGAGGTGTACCAAGTCCGTAAATGCAGGAAACTGTGGCAACTACCACTACATCGCGTCTAGTCAGCAATGAATTTGTTGCCGAATGGCGTAATCTCTCTACTTCATCATTAACACTAGAATCTTTTTCAATAAAAGTATCTGTCTGTGGGACATACGCCTCAGGTTGGTAGTAATCGTAGTAAGAGACAAAGTACTCAACTGCGTTATTGGGAAGCAGCTCGCGAAATTCATTGGCAAGTTGCGCCGCCAAAGTTTTATTGGGTGCAAGCACAAGAGTCGGTCGTTGTAATCGCTCGATGAGCCATGCGGTCGTAGCCGATTTTCCTGTACCCGTTGCACCGAGCAAGACCACATCTTGCACACCTTCATTGATGCGCCGAGCTATCTCTTCGATAGCAGCGGGTTGATCGCCAGCGGGGACGTAGTCGCTGATGACTTGGAAGGGAGCAACTTTTCGCTGCAAATCTGTTACGGGTCGCACCTGCTTATCCTAAAGAGAGTGGCTGTAAAACGCCCTCCCAAAGATTCTCAACCTGGCGCAAGAGCGCATCTTCATCACCATCATTGCGAATTACGGCATCGGCAATCGCTTCTCTGGCTTGAGGGCTAGCCTGGGATGCAATCCGTTTCTCAATCTGCGAAATATAGAGACCCTTTTTAAGTAAGCGAGCCTTGCGTATCTCTAGATCTGATTCAACAGTAATGATGTAATCAAATTTTGCAGCCGCACCTGTCTCAACCAGAAGCGGAATCTCATAGATCAAAATATCGTCGCTATTCAAATCAGCAACCGCTTCAGCAAAGAGAGCTTGAACTCGTGGGTGGATAATTGCTTCGAGATCTTTGCGAGCTTCAGGATCTGAAAAGACTATCTCAGCCAATTTTTTACGATCTATATCTCCATTGACAATCACTTCATCGCCAAAGCGGAGCATGACTTCTGCAAATCCATCTGTCCCACGCTCAATGGCCATTCTCGCCAATTGATCAGCGTCAATGACAAGTGCGCCTAATTCCGCAAAGAACTGCGCAACTGTTGATTTTCCTGCTCCTATCCCGCCAGTAAGCCCAACAACCAACATGCTCCCACCCTACCTTTTATATGTGAGCCTCTGATGCGATGTCGTTTCACAACATCCGAAGAAATGAAAAAGGGACTCATGCGGGGTAAGCGAGGTTAAGGAGCAGCTCGCGACCCGTATGAGTCCCTTTTGCCAAATTACTTACTCAGCAGCTACTACAGCAGCTTCTTCCGCTGCCTTTGCCTCAGCCTTCTGCTTCTTATGAGCTAGGAAGCGCTCCTGAGCGATAGCGTATTGACGCTCCCACTCTTCGCGCTGAGCATCAAAGCCTGGTTTCCATTCCTGTGTTTCAGGATCAAAACCTTCTGGGTAGATGAAGTTTCCATCAGCGTCGTAACGAGCAGCCATTCCATATTGAGTTGGATCGAATGCCTCTACCTCAACTTCGTGACCTTCGTTAGCTTGCTTGAGTGAGAGCGAAATGCGACGACGCTCCAGGTCAATATCAATGATTTTGACAAAGAGTTCGTCTCCAACAGAGACGACCTGCTCTGGAATCTCAACGTGGCGTTCTGCCAACTCTGAAATGTGAACTAGGCCTTCGATACCTTCATGCACGCGGATGAAAGCGCCAAATGGAACAAGCTTGGTAACAACGCCAGGCACCACAGTATTAATGGTGTGGGTGCGGGCAAATGCTTGCCATGGATCTTCTTGTGTTGCCTTAAGTGAAAGTGAGACACGTTCACGTTCAAAGTCCACTTCTAGAACTTCAACGGTTACCTCATCGCCAACTTCGACGACTTCACCTGGATGATCGATGTGCTTCCAAGAAAGTTCAGAGACGTGAACAAGGCCATCAACACCACCCAGGTCAACGAATGCACCAAAGTTAACGATAGAAGAGACAACACCTGTACGAACCTGGCCCTTTTGTAGCTGGTTTAGGAACTCGGTGCGTGACTGTGATTGTGTCTGTTCGAGGAATGCGCGACGTGAGAGGACCACGTTGTTGCGATTCTTATCGAGTTCAATAATGCGAGCTTCTACCTGCTTACCAATGTAAGGAGTGAGATCGCGCACGCGACGCATTTCGACAAGGGATGCTGGCAAGAAGCCACGAAGCCCGATATCGACGATGAGACCGCCCTTAACAACTTCAATAACTGTTCCCACGACAACTTCGTCGCGTTCCTTTTTGCCTTCGATTTCACCCCATGCGCGTTCGTACTGAGCACGCTTCTTGGAGAGTATCAAACGTCCTTCTTTATCTTCTTTCTGAAGAACAAGAGCTTCGACCTTATCGCCAACTTTGACGATGTCATTTGGATCTGCATCATGGCGGATTGAAAGTTCGCGGGATGGAATAACGCCTTCAGTCTTATAGCCAACATCAAGGAGTACTTCTTCGCGATCAATTTGAACGACTGTGCCAACGACTAAATCTCCGTCGCTGAAATTTCTGATTGTGCCTTCGATTGCTGCAAGAAAATCTGCTGCTGATCCAATGTCATTTACTGCAATTTGTGTAGTCAAGATGCTCCGTAGGGATAGAAAGTAGTAGGGATAGGAC
>JACCDL010981590.1_pt1 | contig 23657 bp, 19 predicted proteins | sample 7441931 | NCBI WGS metagenome assembly JACCDL01 (sample SAMN15323437, study PRJNA562643) | freshwater metagenome | isolation source: river surface water | place: USA:Blue River Watershed | collected 2017-08-16 | reverse complement strand
GCCCTCATGCCTTTGATCGAAACGCAAGAATTGGCCATGAGAGCACTTGAATCCTACAAACCGACTTTTTCAAATGCTTGGACTGAAAAGTTTTTGACCAAACTCGGCTTGCACTTGTCAGACTTGCCAGAGCCACTGGAAAGTGATTCGGTGCTCCTGAACAATTTGCTTGAAATAATGGCCGCAGAGCAAGTCGATTTCACTGTTTTTTGGCGCAGAATCAGTGGCGCAGTGGTTGAGTCTTCCGCTGATGCGCCTGCATGGCGGCAGGTTGCAGATTTATTTCTGGATCAAGCCGCTTGGAAAGCTTGGCAAGCCCGCTACTTGGATCGATTGAGTCAGCTTAACGTGAATCAATGCCAAGAACGGATGTACAAGGTCAATCCTAAGTATGTTTTGCGCAACCACTTGGCGGAATCGGCCATCCAAAAATCTAAAATGGGCGACCACTCAGAAGTAGAGACCCTGTTCAAATTGTTAAAGTCGCCCTATGACGATCAAGCTCAATTTGATCACTATGCCAATTTACCGCCCGCTTGGGCATCTTCCATCGAAATCAGCTGTTCTTCTTAATTGCCATGAATTCAAAAACATTACCCCAAACCGACGAAGAATGGCGTGAGTGGTTGCGCGCAAAAAATGCAGAGCCTTTGGCGTTTGAAGTTACTCGTCGTGCGGCTACCGAAAGGCCCTTCACTGGCAAGTACGAAACGCATTGGGAGCCCGGTCAGTACCACTGCGTCTGCTGCGATGCCAAGTTATTCGATTCAAGCACCAAGTTTGATGCAGGCTGTGGTTGGCCATCGTTCTATCAGGCTGCAGAACCCGAAGCCATTTTGCAAAAGGTAGACAGAAGCCACGGCATGGTCAGAGTCGAGAGTGTTTGCGCACAATGTGGCGCGCACTTAGGCCATGTGTTTGAAGACGGCCCACAACCTACCGGTTTGCGATATTGCATGAACTCGGCATCGCTCCAATTTAAGAAGCCGTGACATGAAAATCATTCTGGACTTGTTCCCCATACTGCTTTTTTTTGCAGCCTACAAATACGCTTCAATTTATGAAGCGACTGCTGTTTTAATGGGTGCAACCGTCATTCAAAGCGTACTCATGTACAAAATGGATGGCAAATTGTCTACCATGCAAAAAGCCAGCCTGGCATTGATTTTGGTCTTCGGCAGTCTGACCTTGTTTTTTCACGACGACCGTTTCATCAAATACAAGCCTACTTTGCTTTACGGCTGTTTGGCTTTGGCCTTGTGGGTTTCTCAATTTGTTTTTAAGAGAAACCTGCTGCTTTCAATGCTGGGGAGCCAAGTCAACCTGCCCCCTGCTAATTGGCACAATCTCAACATCGGTTGGATGGCCTATTGTGTTTTCATGGCGGCCATCAATGCCTATGTTGCTGCCTACTACACCACGGAACAATGGGTCGATTTCAAAATTTGGGGCTACATATTTCCTCTGACATTCATTGTGGGCACAGGTTTTTACATCGCCAAATACGCCATTCAAACAACGGACGAGACTCCCACCACGGATTCTCAGAAAGGCGCAGACGGTTCCTGATATGCATGATTTATCTTCTTTAGCACCCGAGGCGGCTTGGCAACCCCTCATTGAACTGACCCTCCAAAAACAATTCAATCCCAGTTTTTTGGAGGTGATTGATGAAAGTTACCAGCACGCAGGGCATTCTGGTGCCAGCGAATCTGGACTCAACAGTCATTTCAGGGTTCGAATTGCTTCGGCTCAATTTGAGGGTCTGACCCGCGTTCAACGCCATCGGCTTGTGTATGATTCGCTCCAAGAATTCCTGGACCATGGCTTGCATGCCTTGGCCATCGAGTTTCGATAATCGTTCCCCTCTTTGTAACTGAAGGAATCTAATGAAAGTTTCTAAATTGGCCGTGAGCCTGATGGCCGCTTTGAGCCTGTCTGCTTGGTCTCAAAATTTGGCCATTGTGAATGGCAAACCAGTCCCAAGTTCTCGTGTTGAAGCCTTGAAACAGCAAGTCGAGCGTTCTGGACGCCCAGTCACACCAGAAATCTTGGCCCAAATCAAGGAAGAATTGATTGCACGCGAAATTTTCATGCAAGAAGCCCGCAAGCGTGGCCTTGAAACCTCTGAAGACTACAAAGCCCAAATCGAATTAGCCCGTCAAAGTCTGTTGATTCGTGAACTGTTTGCCAGTTTCCAAAAGAAGAACCCTGTCACTGATGCCGAAATCAAAGCCGAGTACGACAAATTTGTTGCAGCCAATGGCGGCAAAGAATACCGTGCACGTCATATTTTGGTAGACAAGGAAGAAGAAGCCAAGACTTTGATTGCCGACATCAAAAAAGGTGCAAAGTTTGAAGACTTGGCCAAAAAGGCTTCCAAAGATCCAGGCTCAGGTGCCAACGGTGGTGACTTAGACTGGGCCAACGCAGCCAGCTACGTCCCTGAATTTTCTAATGCCATGGTGAAGTTAGAAAAAGGTCAGATGACTGACACGCCCATCAAAAGCCAATTTGGTTTTCACGTCATTCGTGTTGACGATGTCCGTGAAGCCCAATTGCCCAAGTTGGAAGAAGTCAAGCCACAAATTACGCAGCAGCTGACGCAAGCCAAATTGGCCAAGTACCAAGATGACCTGCGCGCCAAAGCCAAGGTTCAATAAATCTTATTGAACCCATTTGCGAGCGTTTTGCCACAGCCTCAACCAAGGGCTGTGGCTTGAGATATCGCCAGGCGTATAACTCATCTGAACATTCCTGAAGACGCGTTCAGGGTGCGGCATCATGGCAGTAAACCGACCGTCAGCAGTGGTCACAGCGGTCAAGCCCCCGGGACTGCCATTTGGATTGGCAGGATAGGTTTCTGTTGGATGTCCCCAATTGTCGACAAAGCGCATGGCCGCTATCACTTGCGAAGCATCTCCGCGATACTTAAAGTTTGCATAACCCTCACCATGTGCCACGGCAATCGGCATGCGGCTTCCGGCCATGCCTTGAAGAAAAATACTGGCTGATTCAAGCACTTCAACCATGGACAATCGCGCTTCGAAGCGTTCGCTTTGATTGGTCGTAAAGCGAGGCCAATGTTGCGCGCCAGGAATGATGTCTGCCAACTCAGCAAACATTTGGCAACCATTACAGACGCCCAAACCAAAAGTATCCTTGCGCGCAAAGTAAGCCTTGAACTCATCAGACAGTTTGCCATTGAAGGTAATGCTTCGAGCCCAACCAATGCCAGCGCCCAAGGTGTCGCCATAGCTGAAACCGCCACAGGCCACCAAGCCTTTGAAATCATTCAAGCTGACGCGACCAGACTGTAAATCGGTCATGTGAACATCGTGCGATTCGAAACCTGCCTCACTGAAAGCGTAGGCCATTTCAACGTGTGAGTTAACGCCCTGCTCTCGCAAAATGGCCACACGGGGCTTAGACAAGTTGAGCCAAGGGGCTGCGACATTGTCTTCAGGTTTGAAACCCAGTGACACGTGCAGTCCAGGATTGCTTGGTAAACCAAGGCCTGCGTGTTCGCTGTCAGCACAATGGACGTTGTCGCGTTGCTGACAAATTTTCCAACTCACGCTGTCCCACACTTGATGCAAATCTTCTAATTTGGCTGAAAAAATTTCTTGGGTGTCACGCCAGATGCTCAATGCACCAACACCTTTGGGGATGGTGGCATGGGCAGGCCGCGTTTTGCCGATGACATGGCTGTACTTGGACAAATGGTGATCACGCAAGATTTGCATGACCGCTGCACGGTCTTGGGTTGCAACTTGAATCACCACGCCCAACTCTTCGTTGAACAAGGCTCTGAGCGTGAGTTCTTCACGACGTGCACTCACCTGTTGCGCCCAGTTTTTGGCATCGCCATATTCCGCACGACTGTCACTGATGCCGTCACCCTCAGTGACCAACAAATCCACATTGAGTGCGACACCTACTTGGCCCGCAAAACACATTTCAGCAACAGTACTGAACAAGCCGCCATCTGAACGATCGTGGTAGGCCAACACATAGCCGCTTGAACGAAGTTGGTTGATGGCTTTGACCACATTGATCAAATTTTGGGGCGAGTCTAAATCGGGCACCACATCGTCAGATTGCTGGAAGACTTGGCCCAGTACGCTGCCCCCCATGCGTTGCCTGCCATCACTCAAGTCAATGAGCATCAAGGTGGTGTCTTCTAGCGAGGCATTCAATTGGGGTGTGAGTGTGCCGCGCACATCCTTGAGAGATGCAAAAGCACTCACAATTAAACTCACAGGAGATGTCACCTGATGCGCGCCGTTGTGATCCGTCCACTGAGTTTTCATTGACAAACTGTCTTTGCCAACAGGAATTGAAATACCCAGTGCAGGACACAATTCAAGCCCCACCGCTTTGACCGTTTCGAACAAGGCGGCATCTTCTCCTGGCTCGCCACAGGCTGCCATCCAATTGGCACTGAGTTTGACGCGGTCTAATTCGATCGGCGCAGCCAGTAAATTGGTAATGGCCTCCGCAACGGCCATGCGTCCCGAGGCAGCTGCATTGACGCTGGCCAGCGGGGTACGCTCTCCCATGCTCATGGCTTCGCCTTGAAAGCCTTTGAAATCAGCCAATGTGACAGCGCAATCTGCGACTGGTACTTGCCAAGGTCCCACCATTTGATCGCGATGGGTTAAGCCGCCCACTGTCCGATCGCCAATGGTGATCAAAAATCGTTTAGACGCAACTGTGGGATGACTCAATACCTTCAGTGCCGCGTCTTGCAATTGAATGCCAGTCAGCTCAATGCTTTTGGTGGGGTGACTCACCGATGTGACAACGCGGTGCATTTTGGGTGGCTTACCCAAAAGGACATTCATTGGCATGTTGACGGGTAACTCAAGCTCTGGCGATGGCGCTTGCTTATCTGACAACACCAAATGGCGCTCTTCAGTTGCAACACCCACCACGGCAAAGGGACAACGCTCACGCTCACAGAAAGATTTGAAGGTCTCTAGTGACGCTGGCGCAATGGCCAAAACATAACGCTCTTGGCTTTCGTTAGACCAAACTTCTTTCGGTGAAAGTCCAGAAGCTTCCAAGGGGACGGCACGCAAATCAAAGCGAGCGCCACGACCTGCATCATTGGTGAGTTCTGGAAAAGCATTTGACAAACCGCCCGCCCCCACATCGTGGATGGCCAAGATAGGATTGTCTTTGCCCAAAATCCAACATTGGTTAATGACTTCCTGCGCGCGTCGTTCAATTTCTGGGTTGCCGCGTTGTACAGAATCAAAGTCTAAGTTGGCGGCATTTGTTCCGGAGGCCATCGAACTGGCTGCACTGCCCCCCATGCCAATCAGCATGCCAGGCCCACCCAATTGAATCAACAATGTGCCGGCAGGAAATTCAATCTTTTTGGTTTGGCTGTCTTCAATCACACCCAAACCACCCGCAATCATGATGGGCTTGTGGTAGCCACGCACAACGCCATTCACTTTTTGTTCGTACTCTCGAAAGTAACCCAGCAAATTGGGACGACCAAATTCGTTGTTGAAGGCAGCCCCACCCAAGGGACCCTCTGTCATGATTTGCAGAGGGCTTGCAATGTGTGCAGGTTTGCCGTGGGGTGCATCCCACAATTTTGAAACTGTAAATCCCGTCAAGCCCGCTTTGGGTTTTGAGCCCCTGCCCGTTGCGCCTTCATCTCTGATTTCACCCCCTGCGCCCGTCGAAGCGCCAGGAAAAGGCGAAATGGCTGTGGGATGGTTGTGCGTTTCAACCTTCATGAGCACATGGTGAAGGGCATTTTCTTTCTCATAAACGCCGCCTTGCTTGGCCACAAAACGTTCGACGTGATGTCCCGCCATGATAGAAGCGTTGTCTGAATAAGCGACCACGGTGTGTTGTGGATTTTGCTGATGCGTGTAGCGAATCATGCCAAACAAACTGTGGTCTTTGTCTTCACCATCGATGGTGAATTTGGCATTGAAAATTTTGTGCCGGCAGTGCTCACTGTTGGCCTGCGCAAACATCATCAATTCAACATCCGTGGGATTGCGTCCAAGTTGTTGGAAAGACACCAGCAAATAATCAATTTCATCTTCTGCCAGCGCCAAGCCGAACGATTGGTTGGCTTTGACGAGTGCCTCACGTCCCCCCTTCAATACATCGACATGCAATAAACTTTGGGCTTGTAATTCTTGCGTCAGTGCCACCGCTTCACTGCGGTTTGCAAGGATGGACTCTGTCATGCGGTCATGCAACAAGTCGGCCAATTTCAATTGGGTCTCTGCGCTCAATGCATTCAGTGTGGTGGCCGATTTAAATTGCAAGGTGTATTCCACCAAGCGTTCAATCCTTCTGACAGGCAAACCACAATTGTGTGCAATGTCTGTGGCTTTCGAGGCCCATGGGGAAACGGTTCCTAAGCGTGGCGATACGATGACTTGCAGTGGGTTTTTTGCATTGTGAGATGAGTTGGCAGGCTCACCATACACAAGGAGTTGTTTGAGGACATCCTTATGGATTGTTGACAAGTCCATCTCGGTGGCAACCAAGTGCAAAAATTGACCTTGCAGGGTAGTGACGTCTGGGCACAGTGCCTGCAATTTGGGGAGCAATTGTTGAGTTCGAAAGACGCTAAGGGCGTTGCCGCCTTCTAGGATGTGTGTATGCAGGGTCACTGTGCGGCCTTGGAGGCTATTGGGGAAATATCTGAAATACCGCTGACTGGGGTATTTTTCGAGCCTCTATTTTAACCGCCGGTTGGCTCATTTTCTGCAAAAACAAGCCTGAGATGGGATAATCTGACCCCATGACAATCTCTATCAAAGACGCCAAAGGCGCTGAAGGCATGCGGGTGGCCGGACGGCTGGCTTCCGAAGTTTTGGACTACTTGACACCATTCGTCCAGCCTGGTGTGACCACCAACGAACTCGATCGTTTGGCCCATGACTACATGGTCAATGTCCAAGGCAGTATCCCAGCCCCCTTAAATTACCAACCGCCAGGTTACGCGCCCTACCCCAAATCCATTTGTACATCGATCAATCACCAGGTGTGTCATGGCATTCCCAGTGATAAAGCACTCAAAAAAGGTGACATCGTCAACATCGATATCACGGTCATCAAAGATGGATGGCATGGCGATACCAGTCGCATGTTCTTGGTCGGTGAGGCTTCGATTGCTGCCAAGCGTCTATGTGCTGTGACCTACGATGCCATGTGGCATGGCATTGCGCAAGTCAAGCCTGGCGCAAGATTGGGTGACATTGGTTGGGCCATTCAAAAGTTTGCCGAAAACCTGGGGTTTTCAATTGTTCGCGAATTTTGTGGCCATGGTATCGGTCAAGTGTTTCATGAAGAGCCACAAGTTCTTCATTACGGAAGACCGGGAACTCTGGACGAACTCAAAGCAGGCATGACTTTCACCATTGAGCCCATGATCAATGCAGGCAAGCGGGAAATCAAAGAGATGGGCGATGGCTGGACCATCGTGACCAAGGATCGCTCCTTGTCTGCCCAATGGGAACACACCATCTTGGTGACTGAAACTGGCTACGAAGTCCTCACGCTGTCAGCTGGCAGTCCACCTGTTCCAGATTTCATCAAAGGTTAAACCCATGACAGATGTGTCGGTATTGCGCGATAAATATCGGCAGGAAAAGCAGGCACTTTGGACGCACATTGAAAACAGCAATGCCAGTGGCCGAGGTCTAAAAAGAACTCTCAAGCGGCTCGCTCATTTGGCAGATGCGCTGTTGGTTCAGCTTTGGTCCAATGCAGGTTTTCATCAAGGCGAGGCCTTGATTGGCGTGGGTGGTTTTGGTCGAGGCGAGCTATTTCCATCATCCGATGTCGATGTGTTGTTGTTACTCCCAGACACAGCGAATACAGAAGAGTCATCAGAACTGAAAGCCAAGCTGGAAATCTTCATTGGCAGTTGTTGGGACAGCGGACTCGAAATAGGGTCCAGCGTCCGTACCTTGAAAGATTGTTTGATTGAGTCCGAAAAGGACATCACGGTTCAAACTTCTTTGCTTGAAAGTCGTTACATCACTGGCGACGCATCGCTCTTTCAAAAATTTTGGAAAAGCTTCAGCTCAGCAATCGATCCCTATGCATTTTTCGTGGCCAAAACCCTCGAAATGCAGCAGCGACATAACAAGTTTGAAAATACACCCTACTCTTTAGAACCCAATTGCAAAGAATCACCAGGGGGGTTGCGTGACTTGCAAATCATTTTGTGGGTCTCAAAGGCGGCAGGCCTGGGCAGTGACTGGGACGATTTGGCCAAAAAAGGTTTGGCGACACCGCTAGAGGTCAAGCAAATCAAACGCAATGAGGCTGTTCTGAGTTTGATTCGCGCCCGATTGCATTTGTTGGCGAAGCGCAGAGAAGATCGTTTGGTTTTTGATCTGCAGCACGCGTTAGCTGATAGCTTTGGCTACCAGGCCAAAAGAACGCCAGATGGCAAACACAAGCAAAGAGCCAGTGAAGTTCTGATGCGTCAGTACTACTGGGCAGCCAAGGCTGTCACCCAATTGAACCAGATATTGCTCCTCAACATTGAGGCTCATCTTCAGGCCGAACGTGGCGATTTACGCATTGAAGTTAGGAAAATCAACGATCACTTCAATGACCTCAATGGCTTGATTGATGTTGCGAAAGACGATCTCTATCAGAAACATCCCCACGCCATTTTGGAAACCTTTTTGCTCTTTCAGCAAACACAGGGTGTCAAAGGTCTGTCTGCTAAAACATTGCGAGCCCTCTACAACGTTCGCAATGTGATGGACGCCAAATTTCGCCGCGACCCTGTCAACCGCCAAACGTTTCTCAAAATTTTGCAAGAAAACGAAGGCATCACGCATTCAATGCGCTTGATGAACCAGACTTCGGTGTTGGGTCGGTACTTGTGGGTTTTCCGAAATATTGTGGGACAGATGCAGCATGACCTGTTCCATGTGTACACCGTTGATCAGCATATATTGATGGTTCTTCGGAATGTCAGGCGATTCTTTATTGCAGATCACGCGCACGAATATCCCTTCTGCTCACAATTGGCAGCGGGCTGGGACAAGCCTTATGTGCTTTACACCGCGGCCTTGTTTCATGACATTGCCAAAGGTAGAGGCGGCGATCATTCGCAACTCGGAATGCGTGAAGTTAAGTTGTTTTGTAAACAACACAATATTCCCTCCGAAGATGCCAAGCTCATTTCCTTTTTGGTAGGTGAACATCTGACCATGAGTCATGTGGCCCAAAAGGAAGATCTGAGTGATCCTGATGTCATTGCAGCATTTGCCAAACGGGTGGGCAACGAAAGGCGTTTGACCGCCCTCTATCTGCTCACAGTTGCTGACATTCGAGGAACCAGTCCCAAGGTCTGGAATGCCTGGAAAGGCAAGCTATTAGAAGACTTGTACCGATACACCCTCAGGGTCTTGGGTGGCAGAGCCCCCGATGCCAACGCCGACATTGAAGCCAGAAAACGCGATGCCCTGATTGAATTGGCACGCCATGCAGAACCCCATGAAGGCCAAAAAGCGTTTTGGGATACTTTGGACGTCGGTTATTTCATGCGGCACGACGCAGGGGAAATTGCGTGGCATGCACGACAACTTTCGCGCCACGTCAACAAATCTCAAACCACAGATAATGCAACGGGTGAAAGAAAGTGCATTGTTCGCGCCAGAATTTCACCTGTGGGTGAAGGCCTTCAAGTGTTGGTTTACACCGCAGACCAAACCGATTTGTTTGCGCGAATATGTGGTTACTTTGATCAAGCAGGTTTCAGCATTTTGGATGCCAAAATTCACACGGCCAATAACGGCTACGCCTTGGACACATTTCAGGTGGTGACCTCGCTATTGCCAGAACATTACAGAGAATTAATGACCATGGTTGAATCGGGCCTGGCGGCCACCATCAATAAAAAAGGTGAGTTGCCACCCCCAACCAAAGGCAGGGTCTCCCGTCGTGTCAAAAACTTCCCAATTGCACCCCGCATCACTCTGCACCCGGACGAGAAAGCGCAGAGTTGGTTGTTGGGCATTTCAGCCAGCGATCGTTTAGGCTTGCTCTACAGTGTGGCATCTGTTCTGGCCAAACACAGCATCAGTTTGAAATTGGCCAAGATCAGCACATTGGGTGAACGGGTTGAAGACACCTTTTTGATTGAAGGTTCTGCCCTTCAACACAATCGCGAACAAATTGAAATTGAGACCGAGCTCCTGCAAGTACTGCAGGCTTGAACTCAAGATTTCTTTCGGGGTGGCAAGCCGGTATGTTGCGTCAATATTTGACCAGACTTAGGCGATTTTGATTTGAGGCTTCCAGGCGTGCTGTTTTTACGGCGCGCACTTTGGTAATCATCCGACAGCGGTTGCCAAGTAGGAATGAGATGGTGCTTGCCATTACCGATCAAATCAGACCTGCCCATGGCTTTCAAAGCTTCTCGCAACAAGGGCCAATGTTTGGCATCGTGATACCGCAAGAAAGCTTTGTGCAAGCGGCGCCTTTTCTCGCCCTTAACGACATCCACTTTTTCACTCTCTCGACTGATTTTGCGAAGCGGATTTTTGGCCGTGTGATACATGGCTGTGGCAGTGGCCATGGGACTGGGATAAAAGGTTTGAACTTGGTCAGCTCGAAATCCATTTTTCTTCAGCCAAACGGCCAAATTCATCATGTCTTCGTCACTGGTGCCTGGGTGTGCCGCAATGAAGTAAGGGACTAAGAATTGTTTCTTTCCCGCCTCCGCACTGAACTTGTCAAACAGACTTTTAAATCGGTCGTAAGTGCCAATGCCCGGCTTCATCATCTTGCTTAATGGGCCAGATTCTGTGTGTTCAGGGGCAATTTTCAAATAGCCCCCCACATGGTGAGTGACCAATTCTTTAACGTATTCAGGGCTTTGAACAGCCAAGTCGTAGCGCAGTCCTGAACCAATCAAAATTTTCTTGATGCCCTTGAGACTTCGGGCTTTTCTGTACATTTGAATGAGCGGACCGTGATCGGTCGTCAGGTTGCTGCAAATGCCTGGGTACACGCAACTGGGTTTTCGGCAGGCTGATTCAATCTCAGGGCTCTTGCAACCCAACCGGTACATGTTGGCCGTTGGCCCCCCTAAGTCTGAAATGACACCTGTAAAGCCTTTGACCTTGTCACGAATGTCTTCAATCTCGCGAAGAACGGAAGCTTCACTGCGACTTTGAATAATGCGGCCTTCGTGTTCTGTAATGGAACAAAACGTACAACCGCCAAAACAACCCCGCATGATGTTGACTGAAAACCGAATCATTTCCCATGCAGGAATCTTGGTCGCGCCATCGTGCGAGCCATTTTCGTCGGCATAACTAGGATGCGGACTGCGAGCATAAGGAAGATCAAAAACCGCATCCATTTCGGCCGTCGTCAGGGGAATGGGTGGCGGCGTCATCCAAACATCGCGCGCTGTATGACCCTCTCCATGGGCTTGAACCAAGCACCTGGCATTGCCTGGGTTGGTCTCTAAATGCAAGACGCGATTGGCATGGGCGTATAGAACGGGGTCACTTTTAACCTGTTCATAGCTTGGCAATCGGATGACACTTAAATCGCGAGGCGGTACTTTGTGCGTGCCCTTGCCGCGCAGCGCGGGCATGTGTGGACTTGGAACAAACTGAAGTGGCTTGACAGAACTTGGGGGCAAACTTGAAGGATTGGCCGCGTTTTGCAAGTCTGCGACCGTTTGTGCTTCCTCTTCCCGCGCACAAGTTGCGCCATTTTCACGAGCCTGATCGGAAATCATCAGGTAGGGATTGATGTGCGCTTCGACATGGCCTGGCGTATCGACAGTCGTTGAATCAATTTCAAACCAACCTTCGGGGGTTTGGCGACGAACAAACGCCGTACCTCGAACATCCACAATGTCGTGCACCGGAACTTTGGCAGCCAATCGATGTGCTATTTCGACAATGGCACGTTCGGCATTGCCATACAGCAAAAGATCACATTTGCTATCGACCACAATCGATCGCCGGACTTTGTCTGACCAATAATCGTAGTGGGCGATGCGGCGCAAGGAGCCTTCAATACCACCCAAAATGATGGGAACGTCTGGGTAGGCTTCCCGACATCTTTGGCTGTAAACAATGGCAGCACGGTCAGGACGTTTACCGCCAACATCGCCAGGGGTGTATGCGTCATCAGAGCGAATTTTGCGATCGGCCGTGTAGCGATTGATCATGGAATCCATGTTGCCTGCAGTGACACCCCAAAATAGATTGGGTTTGCCTAACACGCGAAATGGATCGGCGCTTTGCCAATCGGGTTGGGCAATGATGCCAACCCTGAAACCTTGTGCTTCCAACATGCGGCCGATCACGGCCATGCCAAAACTGGGGTGGTCAACATAGGCGTCGCCCGTGACCAAAATGATGTCGCAACTGTCCCAGCCTAATTGAGCCATCTCCGATTGGCTCATGGGCAAGAAAGGTGCCGTGCCAAAGCGTGACGCCCAGAACTTGCGGTAACTGTTCAGGGGTTTTGCTTCACGCGGGAAAAAAGAGACGTCTACAAAGGCGTTCATGGCACACAAATCGATGGAAGGCCGTAGTTTAGAGCCTTCGAGGCGCCAACGGGCTCAAAAGGTCTTTATGGCAGGATAATTCTGGGATGCCGACCGAGAACAGTCCCTTAAAACGACCCAATTCCAAAATGGAATTGTTCATCGGCTTTACCCTTTTAGCCTTGCAAGGGGTGGGTGGCGTCTTGGCAGTAGCGCAACAAGAGCTTGTTGAGCGTCGTCAATGGATGAGCAGAGCTCAATTTTTAGAAGAATGGTCTGTTGCACAAATTTTGCCTGGCCCCAACATTGTCAATTTGGCATTGATGTTGGGTCGACAGAATTTTGGGATTTATGGCGCCTTAGCGGCTGTGGCCGGACTGTTGGTCGCCCCCCTCATTTTGGTCTTGTTAATGGCCATTCTATTTGGTGGTGTGGCCGACAACCCCGTCGCTCAAGGCGCATTAAAGGGCATGGGTGCAGTTTCAGCAGGACTCATCATTGCAACGGGTCTGAAGTTGAGCACCGCCTTCAAACAAAACCCATTGGGACTGAATGTTGCATGGCTCCTGGTTTTGGCAACTTTTGTGAGTGTTGGTTTGTTCAGGCTGCCCTTACTATGGGTCTTGAGTGCCATAGGCTTGATAGGCTGCGGGCTGGCTTATCGTTCGTTGCTAAATACAGATGCCATGGCCAAAGCTGATTCTGGTGACAGTTCTGGGTCAAGTTCTGGGTCTGATTCAACATGAACCATGCCATTGCCATGAGCCCTTTGGATTGGCTTGATTTGCTTTTGCATTTTGGTCTTTTGTCACTGCTTTCCTTGGGCGGTACGATTACCACAGCGCCCGAAATGCACCGTTACTTGGTCGATGAAAAAAATTGGCTCACTGACTTTTCTTTTTCATCTTCCATTGCCTTAGCGCAATCTGCGCCAGGACCCAATGTCTTGTTTGTCGCTTTGATGGGGTGGAACATCGGCATCAACGCCGGTGGCGGTATGTCATCCGGTCTGCCGGCTTGGCTGCTGGGGTTTTTAGGGATTGTGGTCACCATGACAGGCATCATGCTGCCCTCCTCTTTACTGACCTACTCAGCAACCAAATGGGCGCATCAAAATAGCAATTTGATGGCAGTGCGCGCTTTCAAATCTGGCATGTCGCCTATTGTGATTGGCTTATTGATTTCAACAGGTTGGTTATTAACTGCGGCTCACAACAGCATCACCCAAGATTGGAAACTGTGGCTCCTAACAGCGGTTTCAATGGGACTGATGTTGAAAACGAGAATCCATATTTTGTGGTTGATGGCGGGCGGTGGCTGCATCGGTGCAGCAGGCATTTTGTAGTCTCAAGATAGACTGATCACCTGAGGCAATGATTGGGTCAAAAAACCCAAAAATTAACCCAATCGTTGCCTGACCGCTTCAAACAGGCACACGCCACTGGCGACCGAGACGTTCAAACTTTCAACAGCCCCTTGCATAGGAATGCTAACGAGTTCGTCACATGTTTTGCGAGTAAGGTGACGCATGCCCGGCCCCTCGGCTCCCAACACCAAAGCGACCGGTCCCTTCAGATCGACTTGGTAAATGTTCTTAGGGGCATCGCCACTGGTACCAATGGTCCAAATTGAACGTTCTTTGAGTTCACCCAAAGTGCGCGCCAAATTGGTTACCATGAAGTAAGGCACAGTCTCGGCTGCACCGCTGGCCACTTTGGCCACCGTGGCATTGATGCCGGCTGCGTGGTCTTTGGGTGCAATGACAGCATGCGCACCTGCACCATCAGCGACCCTCAAACAAGCCCCTAAATTGTGCGGGTCGGTCACACCGTCCAAGACCAGCAACAGGGGTGGGCCCTGCACTTGGTCCAACAGATCATCTAAGGAATGTACCTGCGGTACAGGTTCTACTCTGGCCGCTACACCTTGGTGGCCATGACTTCCCGCCAATTTGGAAAGACGCATGCCATCGGCTTCAATGAGGCGGACGCCCGCTTCTTGAGCCCGCTCAATGAACTGACGCATGCGTGCATCACGGCGAGTGGTTTCAAAGTAAATTTCAACGATGGATTGAGGCGCCGTTTTAAGGCGCACACCCACTGCATGAAAACCAAACAATATTTTGGGAGAAGACATGCCCTAATTATCCTTGGGATATGAGTCTTCCGGCTTCCAAGGTCAAGGTTCGATCACATCTTTGGGCTAATTTTTGGTCATGCGTGACCAAAATAAGGGTCGTCTGCCGTGCTTTGTTCATGCTCAACATCAAATCCATGATGCTTTCACCCGTCTGAGCATCCAAGCTACCCGTGGGTTCGTCAGCTAAGAGCAATCGGGGCTCGACCACAAATGCCCTTGCCAAGGCGACACGTTGCTGTTCGCCACCGCTCAAGACCTTCGGGAAATGACGCAGGCGTTCTGCAAGTCCAACTTGGGTCAAAATGGATTTAGCAAGATTGGCTGCATTTTGAGTCCCCGCCAACTCCAATGGCAGCATGACATTCTCGAGGGCTGTCAGGTGGCCCATCAGTTGAAAGTTTTGAAAAACAAATCCAAGATGCTGCCCACGCCAAGCAGCCCTTTGATCCTCTGTCATTTCAAAAATGTCCTGCCCAGCTAGCGACACATGACCCTGGCTTGGCGTGTCCAAGCCTGCCATGATGGAAAGCAATGTGCTCTTACCAGAACCAGATGCACCCAAAATGGCCACAGTTTCCCCAGCGCCCACCGAGAAATCAATATCGCGCAAAATAGACAGCGGTCCACTGGCATCGCTAACAGTTTTGCTGACGTGGCTAACAGAAATCATTGAACTCAACATGCAAATACCTTTGTGGCAGTACCAACACTTTAACCGGCTATTTTTAAGCGTGTTGTTCGCGGGATTTTGTGGGGTATTTGGCGCCTTTCATCCATTCGCCAATGCCAACTTGAGCTCGGGTTCCAAAGTCAATCCAGCAGCACCCACTGTTTTAATTGTGGGTGATTCGCTCAGTGCTGAATATGGTTTAACGCGAGGCACAGGCTGGGCTCAACTCATGAGCAAGCAGGCGACCGAAGAAAAAATCTCGATGAATCTTGTCAATGCAAGCATCAGTGGCGATACAAGCTCAGGCGGCGTTTCTCGCCTGCCCGCTTTGTTACAACAGCACCGACCTCAAATTGTGGTCATCGAGCTGGGTGGCAATGATGCGCTCAGGGGCTTGAGCCTTGCCATGACGCAAAGCAATTTAAACAGCATGGCCCTTGCAAGTCAAAAAGCAGGCGCAAAAGTTTTGCTGGTGGCCATTCAGGTACCACCAAACTATGGCGAAAAATATCGCCAACAAATGGATTTAATTTATGAAAAGGTGGCCAAGGAGACAGGCGCCCAACTTAACCGACAATTTCTGAAGGGGGTTGCAGACAACCCTGATCCTTTGAAGTTTTTTCAAGCAGACAGAATTCATCCAAACGAGGCCGCCCAGACTTTGATGATGAAAAATATTTGGCCACAACTTAAAAAAATGTTGCGGTCATCTTGACCGTTTGGCGTAGATGACAGCCTATTAGGCTAGGTCTCTTGGCTTGTCCATTAAGGCGCTGGGTCTGAAGAAGGCAATTGATTCTGAGAGTCTGTCTCTGGTGCGTCTAATTCATCAGGCGCATCCGTTTTGCGCTCTGCCTTGGCTTTCAATTTGTCTTCTTTCTTGCGCTTTTTCGCCAATTCTTTTTGACGTTTTTCGTAGCCGTAATTGGGAGTTGCCAAGATAGTTCTTTCAATGAAATTTCTCCCACTGTATCAGTTTGCTACCCAAGAACTTGTAGCGCCTCAAAAAATCAAGTGCCGCTGAGCAGATTGACTCAAATCGTCGATCAAATCTTGGATATTTTCAAACCCGGTTGAGAATCTCACCAGATGACCCTTTTTCACTTCTGACGGCCAGCTGCTGCGAACGCTTTCTAAGCGATAAGGGACAACCAAACTGACGGGGCCGCCCCAGCTGTAACCAATTTTGAAGAGAGACAAACCATCACAAAAAGCATCTATCTTGTCTTGGCTGAATCGAGAATCAAGCATCACACTGAAAAGTCCCGCAGCCAAACCCAATCCGTCCTTCGGTGCGCATAAGTCTTTCCAATGGGGGTGACCAGGTGAACCAGGCAAGGCAGGATGTAAAACTTGGACACAGGCCGCTTGATCTTGCCACCATTGCCCAAGTTGTCTGGCGGTTTGATCTTGTGCAGCATAGCGCAGCGGCATGGTAGGCAATGAGCGCAAGACAGCTTCAACATCATTGGCACCCACACACAAACCCAAGCGCATGTGCGTCAATTTCATTTTGAGTCCCAAACTGTCGTCACGCGTCATGACGCTGCCCATGAGCACGTCACCACCGCCACTTGGGTACTTGGTCAATGCATGGATGGTGAAATCGACACCAAGATCGTTATCCTCAAGCAGCTTGAATGGTTTGAATGCAATGCCGGCACCCCACGTATTGTCCAATGCCGTCAAGACCGATCGGGCTTTGCAAATTCTGACCATTTCAATCAGATCTGGAAACTCCATGCTGAGTGAACCTGGCGCCTCTAGCCATACCAACTGGGTATTGCTTTGAATTTTGGCCGCCAAATCGGCGGGGTTCATGGCGTTGTAGTAGGTGTGTGAAATACCAAAGGCCTTTAACTCCCCTTCTGCCAATACCTTGTTAGGGCCGTAGGCATTGTCTGGAATCAGGACATGGTCACCCGTTTTCAAATTGGTAAATGACACAACTGAAATGGCTGACAAGCCACTGGGTGTTAAAACGCAATGAGTACCCCCTTCGAGGGCGCACAGACGTTCTTCAAGGGTAAATGTGGTGGGCGTTCCGTGGGTGCCGTAGGTATAAGCTGATTTGTCTTTCCATTCACGCTGACGCATGGCGGCCACGTTGGGAAAGAAGACAGTGGAGGCTTTGAAAACCCCGGGTTGCGGCGCTTGAAATTCCGACGGCGGTGTGTAGCCGTGATGAATCAACTGGGTGCTGAGATGTTCAGCTTGATGATGACTTGCTGAAGCGGAAGGGTGGGATGCATTTTGATCTGTCATCCCACCATCGTACCTTTAGACTTTCCACTTTTCCATCAATTTTTCTGGATTCAAGCTGTCATAGCCTTCAAAAGGTTGGTGAATCCAGGGGTTGGTGGGTAAATAATCCACCGAGTAATCTGGCTGAAAACCAGAAACACCCTTGGTCCAAATGACGGCAGTGCGAAGCTCTGTGATCGGTTTGTAATTGGTCTTGAGCATGTTGACCACCGCATTCAAGGTATGGCCAGAGTCTGCCAAGTCATCCACCAACAAAACACGACCCGCAATTTCACCCTTGGGGGTGGTAATGAAGCGAGCGATGTCCAAATGGCCTTGCACCGTTCCGGCGTCTGCACGATAAGAGCTGGTGGACATGATGGCCAAAGGCTTGTCAAAAATGCGCGACAGAATGTCGCCAGGACGCATGCCACCACGAGCCAAACACAGAATGGTGTCGAACGCCCAACCGGACTGGTGAACCTTCAAAGCTAATTTTTCAATGAGGTTGTGGTATTCGTCGTAGCTTACGTACAAGTGTTTGCCGTCTTCAGTCAGCATGGGGGTTCTCCAAGTTAATGTTTCTGCACGCAAGGTGCATAGAAATGAAAGTTAAAGGGGGGCCAAAAATGGGTGGTGCATCAAGATGGTGTGATCACGATCAGGGCTGGTTGAAACCATGTGGATTGGAACGCCCGTGACGTGTTCGATGCGTTGTAAATACAAACGGGCATTGACTGGCAATTTGTCAAACTGTGTGACACCGACGGTGCTGTCAGTCCAGCCCTCAATGGTTTCGTAGATGGGCTTGCATCTTGCAATGTCATCTGCGCCCATTGGCAGAATATCAATCACTTCACCGTCCAATTCATAGCCAGTGCAAAGTTGCAATTCTTTCAAGCCATCCAACACATCGAGCTTGGTAATGCACAAACCAGAAAGGCCATTGACTTGCGCGCTGCGTTTGAGCAGGGCTGCATCAAACCAGCCACATCGGCGGCTGCGTCCCGTGGTCACGCCTTTTTCGGCACCCACAGTGCTCATGTGCCAACCCGGAGTACCTTCTTTTTCCCACTCTAGCTCGGTTGGGAAGGGGCCGCCACCCACACGGGTGCAATATGCCTTGGTGATGCCCAGGACATAGTGCAACATACCAGGGCCAACGCCAGAGCCTGCAGCGGCATTGCCAGCCACACAATTGCTTGAAGTTACATAGGGGTAGGTGCCATGATCGACGTCCAACAGCGTGCCTTGGGCGCCTTCAAATAACAAGTTGGCACCCAGGCGATGGGCGTCATTGAGTTCACGAGACACATCGGCCATCATGGGTTTCAGCAACTCCGCATGGGCCATGGCCTCTTTGTAAACCACATCGAACTGAACTTCGCCATTGAGGATGTAAGGTTTCAGTGCATCGCCAAAGGTGAATTTTTCTGAGCCCAAATAAGTTCTCAACACATGGTTGTGCAAATCTAAAAGTTCTTTGAGCTTGTGCGCAAAGCGTTCGGGATATTTCAGATCTTGAACGCGCAAAGCTCGGCGCGCAATTTTGTCTTCGTAGGCAGGGCCAATGCCGCGACCGGTTGTGCCAATTTTTTCAGTACCGCCCTGCTCGCGAGCTGCTTCGCGCGCTACGTCTAAGGCCGCATGGAAAGGCAGAATCAAGGGGCAGGCCTCGCTGATGCGCAAGCGCGAACGAACTTCAACGCCAGCTTTTTCTAAACCTGCAATTTCCTCAAAGAGTTTGCCCGCAGACAAAACCACACCATTGCCGATGTAGCACTTCACGCCAGGGCGCATGATGCCACTGGGAATGAGGTGCAAAGCGGTTTTGACGCCATTGATCACCAGCGTGTGACCCGCATTGTGACCGCCTTGAAAGCGCACAACGCCCTGCGCACTTTCGGTCAGCCAATCGACCAATTTGCCTTTGCCCTCGTCGCCCCACTGAGTGCCAACGACGACGACGTTTCTTCCTTTGATCATGTTCATATAAATTTATTTTTCAATAACTTTGACAACCCATTGCCCTGCAATCTCTACGAGCTCGCGGTCGCAATTGAATTCATCGATTTCACTGTTGTGGCCAGGCAAGATACAAACCACGGTTTCTCCCACTTGACGAAGCTTTGTAATGGCACTGCGTAAATCGCTGGAGGTTCCCCAAGGCGCGCGGATGGCGGCTTTCAATGTCAGTGCCGGAACAATTCCGACCCATTGTTTCAGGTCAAGGCTGAAACCTACAGCGGGTCGATCGCGACTGATCTCATGACCAAACACCGCACCGACGCCGTCGTAACGACCGCCTCGAATGACCGCGTCACTGGCGCCTTTGGCATAGATGGCAAAACGCAAACCGCTGTAATAAGCATAGCCGCGAGCATCTGCTAAATCAAACTGAAATTTGATATGCGGCAATTGCTCACTCAACCATTTCAATTGTTCCAGTGCCAACTTGATTTGCGGTTTGGCTGGAAGTGTTTTCAAGGCTTTGGACAAGACAGAGGCATCGCCAAACAAATCAATCAAACTCAGCAAGCCTTTTTGTATGTCTGAGGGAAAGTTTTGGGACAACTCGCCCAAGAGAGAGCTGTTTTTCGATGCCAGTGCTGCATAAACTTCACCACGGGTGGTCTCGCTCAATGGCAAATCTTCCAGCAATGCGCCCACGATTCTTGCGTCAGCCAAATCAACCAAAACATCGCCGATTTGGGCAGATTGCAAACAATCGAGGGCCAGTTGTAGGACTTCCAGGTCGGCTTCTAGGCCGGCATGCCCAAAAATTTCTGCACCCAGTTGAAGCGGTTCACGGGTGGCATGCGGTCTGTCAGGGCGTGTGTGCAATACGGGACCGCAGTAACACAAGCGTGTGACGCCTGATCGATTTAACAAATGTGCATCAATTCGAGCGACTTGAGGTGTCGTGTCTGCACGCAAGCCCATCATTCGGCCGGACAGTTGATCAACCAGTTTGAAGGTTTGCAAATCAAGCGCCTTGCCTGTGCCCGTCAGCAATGACTCAATGTGCTCAAGCAAAGGGGGTGACACCAACTCAAAGCCGTAGCTGCGAGCAGTGTCTAGAAGCAATCTTCGGAGTTCTTCGATGTGTCTAGCCTCAGAGGGCAAAACATCGGCGATGTGATCCGGTAGGACCCAAGCGGACATGGCAAATAGGGGACTGTTAAAACAGGGATTTTACCGGTTCAAACAGGCTTAAATTAGCCAAAGCAAAAGAAAGAAGCCTAACAAAACAGTGCCAAGGCCAAAAAACCGGATTTGACCGTCCTGAAGTTGCAATAACTGGCTAAACATTTCGCGCCATTTGGTGGGCGAAATGAGGGGCAAAAGCCCCTCGAGAATCAAAACCAAGGCTACGGCAGCCAGTAAAGAGTCCCAAAGAGACACTTATTTCTTTGGCGGCTGTGAAACTGGCGAAGCGGGTGCTGCTGCCGGTGCAGTTGTTCCACGCATGGTTCTGAAGAAGTCGCTGCCGCTAGGGTCAAGAACCATGACATCGCTTTTCTTAGCGAAACTGGCTTTGTAGGCATCTAGACTTCTATAAAACTGGGCAAACTGAGGATCACGGCCAAACGCTTCATTGTAAATTTTGGCAGCTTGAGAGTCGCCCTGCCCTTTGATTTTTTGAGCTTCGCGATAAGCATTCGCAATGGTCACTTCTCGCTGGCGATCGGCATCAGCACGAATTTTTTCACCTTCGGCAGCGCCAGTCGACCTTAATTCATTGGCAACACGTTTGCGTTCAGCTTCCATACGGCGATAAACCGATTCGGTAATGGCATCGACATAGTCGGCGCGGGTAATGCGGACATCAACAACATCCACACCCCAAGGTTTTTCACCCCGAACTTTTTCCAAAACTTCACGCTTCACGTCATTCATCAAAGCATCACGGCTCAAAGACAACAAGTCTTTGACAGTCCGCTTGTTGATTTCTTCTTGGAAAGCATTGCGTACTACCCTGTTGAGTTGATTGGCACCTGCCTTTTCGTCCAGACCTACATTTCGAATGTAGGCCATAGGATCGGTGATGCGCCAACGGACGTACCAATCAATCACAACCCGCTGCTTTTCGGCAGTCAGCATGGGCTCTGTGTCGGGGCTGTCCAAGGTCAAGAGGCGTTTGTCAATGTAGGTGACGTTTTGCAGGGGTGGCGGAAGTTTGATGTTCAAGCCAGGTTCGGTGATGACCTCCTTGATTTGTCCTAACGCGTAAACCACACCAAATTGGCGCTGGTCGACAACAAACAACATGGAACTGGCCAAAGCCAGCAACAACAAAAGGGATGAAGCCCAAATTCCAATTCGATTCATTTTGAGACTTCCTTAACGAGCGTCACGGTCACGTGAACGGAGGCTTTCACGCGATCTTGGATCAGCATTAGCGCCATTGGTAATGGCTGGAGCAGGGACGGTTGTATTGCTGGACTCTTGTGCGGGCGACGTTAACGGCGCACCACTCGCTGTCATTTGCATTAATTTGTCCAAAGGTAAATACATCAGGTTGGAGCCTTGTTTGCTGTCAACAACCACCTTGGTCACGTTGGTATAAATTTGTTGCATGGCATCGAGGTACATGCGGTCACGCGTGACTTGCGGCGCCTTTTGATACTCAGGCAAGATGGCCTTGAAACGCTGTGAATCACCTTCAGCTTGCGCGATGATTCGTTCGCGATAGGCTTGGGATTCTTCCTTCAATCGTGAAGCGGCACCCACGGCACGTGGCACCACATCGTTGGCATAAGCCTGTGCTTCGTTCTTGGCGCGTTCTCTTTCTTGGCCAGCCTTGAGGACGTCGTCAAAAGCAGCTTGCACTTGTTCGGGTGGTCTGACACCACCTTGTTGCAAGTTAATGCCAACCACCTCAATACCAACTTTGTAACGGTCCAAGATGGTTTGCATGAGGGCACGCACACGCGGTGCGATCTGGTCACGTTCTTCAGCCAAAGCCGAATCCATTTTCATTTTTCCAACCACTTCACGAACGGCTGTTTCAGCGGCTTGGACAACGGCTTCGGTAGGATTTTTGCTTTCAAACAAATAGGCCCGCGCATCATTCAAGCGGTACTGAACTGCAAACTTGATTTCAACAATGTTCTCGTCCTCGGTCAGCATGGCTGACTCACGCAAACCTGTGGCTTTGATGACATTGTCACGACCAATGTCAACGGAACGGATTTGTGTCACAAAAACGAGTTCATGTTTTTGGATGGGGTAAGGCAAGCGCCAATTAAAACCCGCACCGACGGTTGACTTGTATTTGCCAAATTGTGTGATGACAGCTTGTTGACCCTCTTGGACAATGAAGAAACCCGTGCCTAACCAAATGAGCACAAAGGCGCCCACAATGACACCAATACCTAAGTTTCTGAAAATGGGGGGCAAACCATTGGAGGGGCTTGAACCATTTGGAGGACCCTTGTGAGGAGGACCGCCATTTTTTCCGCCCAGAAACTGAGCCAACTTACGGTTCAGATCGCGCCAAAGTTCATCTAAATCGGGGGGGCCAGAGGCAGGGCCAGGTCTTTGGTTGTTTTGATACCCACCATTCGGTTGAGAAGGCTGTGAGGGCTGAGAAGGTTGTTGTGGCGTACCAGATCCAGACGAATTGCCAGAAGCTGAATTGTCAGATCCGTCAGACGAGGGTTTATCGTCCCCACGGCCCCACCGAGGATCGTTCAGGTTGAACATGCCACGAATTCGTTGTGGAAGGACGTACCCATAGAAGGCTCGGAGATTGAAGTTCATTCTTTTTCTTAGCTAAATATCTGTTGGGTCTGATTGTGCCCAATCCTGCTGAAGATTTGGTCCATTGCGCTTAATTTTCCCCGAAATTATCAAGGTCAAAACGTTGATCTGCTGGGGCTTGAACTTCTGGCATCGTTTTCATGACTTCTTCAGACAGCATTTGCCGAAGCGTGGACAAGCCCTGCCCAGTATGTGCACTTAGAAAAATACGAGGAAGCGCAACGCCATCGACTTCGTAGTGGTCCTGAACCAGCAAGGGCTGACGATCGTTTGGCAAGTTGTCAATTTTGTTGAAAACCAACCACTGCGGCACAG
>JACCDL010007081.1_pt1 | contig 23689 bp, 23 predicted proteins | sample 7441931 | NCBI WGS metagenome assembly JACCDL01 (sample SAMN15323437, study PRJNA562643) | freshwater metagenome | isolation source: river surface water | place: USA:Blue River Watershed | collected 2017-08-16 | reverse complement strand
GCCGCGCGGCATCGCCTGAACGCCGGGATCATCATGGACAGCGAGATGATCTCTGTCCGCTTCCGCAACGGCAAGGCGCTGGGCCGGGTGGAGGAAAGCTTTGCCGCGAGCCTTAAGCCGGGTTCGACCTTCCGCTTTGCTGGGCTCGACCTTGAGGTCGAGGCGATGCGGGAAACCGAGCTGTGGGTTCGCGCGGCCAAGCGCAGCGGGCAGATCCCGAGTTACATGGGTGCCCGCATGCCGCTCACCACACACCTCTCCAACCGGGTGCAGGCTTTGCTGGCGGATCGGGCCGGATGGGTGCGGTTTCCTGATGACGTTCGGGAATGGCTTGAGATGCAGGACTGGCGTTCGGAACTGCCAGCGCCGGGGCGACTGCTGGTGGAGAGCTTCCCGCACCAAGGGCGGCATTACACCGTATTCTATACATTCGAAGGCTGGCCGGCGCACCAGTCGCTTGGCATGCTGGTAACCCGGCGGATGGAGGAACGTGGCCTTGCGCCCCTGGGCTTCGTTGCCAACGATTACGCCCTTGCGGTTTGGGGGTTGCGGCCGATTGCCGATCCGGCTGCATTGCTTTCGCCAGATATCTTGGCGGGTGAATTCGTCGACTGGGTGCAGAACAGCTATCTATTGCGCCGGGCGTTCCGCGAAGTGGCGGTCATTTCCGGGCTGGTCGAACGCCAGCATCCGGGCAAGCGCAAGACCGGACGGCAGGTGACCTTTTCGACCGACCTCATTTACGATGTGCTGTTGAAGCACGAGCCGGACCACCTGCTGATTGAGGCGGCCTGGGCTGATGCGCGGGCGCGGATGACCGATGTGGGGCGCCTCGCCGGGGTGCTCGATCGCGCACAGCATGAGCTGCGCCATGTGCAGCTTGATCGGGTCAGTCCGTTAGCTGTGCCGGTGCTGGTCATGGTCGGGCGCGAGAGCACCCCCCAGGGGCAGGCCGACGAGGAGCTGTTGTTGGAGGCAGATAGCCTGGCCGGCCTCGCGATGCGGCCGATGCAGGACTAGCAGACAAACGAAAAGGGGGCGGATTGCTCCGCCCCCTCAATCGCTCGAACCGTGGTCGGGTTACTTGGCGTTCGGCGCCTTGCCGAATTCCGAGTACTGTTCGTTGCCGACGAAGCCAAAGGCGGTCACGCCCGAACCCTTGATGATGTTCAGCACCTGAACCGAGGTGTCATAGGGTGCCTGCGGATCCGGCTGATACTGCAGTTCCGGTTCCGGCTTGATCGCCAGAGTGGCCTGCAGCAACGACAGCAGCTGGCCCTGGTCGACTTCTCCGCCGTTCCACAGGATCGCGCTGTTCGGCATGATCACGACCTTGTTCTTGTCGCGCTTGACGACGACATCCGGCGGCGGGGCCGACGGGTTAGGCAGGTCGATGTTCACGGCGTGGGTGGCCACGGGGATCGTGATGATGAACATGATGAGGAGAACGAGCATGACGTCGATCAACGGCGTCGTGTTCATTTCCATCATCGGCGAGCCATCATCCTTGCCGCCTGACATTGCCATGGTGGGTTACTCCTGAATTACGAGCTGGTGGGGCAGCCAGAGCTGCCCGCACCGATTAGCCGTTGGGATCGACCGGGGTCGAAATGAAGCCGACCGTCGGATAGCCCGAGATCTGCACGTTGTAGATCGCCCCAGCAACGCAGCGCCACGGGGCGTTCACGTCACCGCGAATATGCACCTGCGGAACCAGTTCCGGATTGGCCTGGAGTGCTTCCGGTCCACCGGCACGCTTCACGATAGCATCGAGGCGCTTGAACGCCTGGTCACGCAGTTCGACCGAATCGACTGGCGTGATGTTGTTGAAGTAGATGCGGCATTCACCGCCAAGGCTCGCACCTTCGAAGCTCGGGTCGCCCGCAGAGCGGCCGGCCGAGTCGGTGGTGCTGACCGTCAGCAGCAGGTTTTCGACCTTGTCCTTCGATTCGGTCGAAACCATCACCGGAATCTTCAGCTTCTGGATCGTCTGGATCGCGACCGGAACCGCGATCAGGAAGATGATCAGAAGCACCAGCATCACGTCGACCAGCGGCGTTGTGTTGATTTCCGACATCGGCGCATCATCGCCGCCGCCGCCCGTTGAAATCGCCATGGGTTACATCCTGTCCTTGGGTTGCCAGCGAGCCGCCGCGACACCGTGCCGCGGCGGCCCTAACGCTTAGGCCTTGGCGGCCGGAGCAGCCGGCTTGGCAGCAGCCGGGGCCGGAGCCACAGCCGGCTTCACCGCACCCTTCGAGTTGATGTTGGCCAGCACGTCGGTCGAGAAGCCCGAGAGCAGCTCGGCGATGCGCTTGTTGCGTGCCTGCAGGTAGTTGTAGGCAAGCACGGCCGGAACGGCGACGAGCAGACCCAGCGCGGTCATGATCAGAGCTTCACCGACCGGACCGGCGACCTTGTCGATCGAGGCCGAACCGGCGATGCCGATGTTGATCAGCGCGCGGTAGATGCCGACCACGGTACCGAACAGACCGATGAACGGCGAGGTCGCGCCGACGGTTGCCAGGAACGGCAGGCCCGAAGCCAGGCGAGCATTCACCGAAGCTTCCGAGCGAGCGAGCGAACCGTGCAGCCAGTCGTGTGCTTCAAGGGCGTCGGTCATCTTGCCATGGGCTTCCTCAGCAGCAAGGCCGTCATCGACGATCTGGCGCCAAGCGCTGTTCTTTTCCAGCTTCGAAGCGCCGTCCTTCAGCGACGGGGCGCGCCAGAACGAAGCCTTGAGGGCTGCATACTGGCTCAGAATCTTGCGCTGTTCAAAGAACTTGGTGAACAGGATGAAGAACGAGCCAAACGACATGACGCCGAGGATAACGACGGTTGCATAAGCGATGAAACCGCCCTGCTCCAGCGCTTCCTTGAAACCGAACTTGTTCTGCGGGGCTGCCTGGGCGGCCGCGGTCAGGAGGTCAACGATAAACATGCGAAAAGTCCTCTCAAGCGAAATAGGTTAGTAATCTGCCGGTTCCCCCAAGGCCCCGGCTGGCCCGACCGAAGCCGGACCGGGAAGTTCAAAACGTCAATCCTTCGGGATCACCCAGCGAACGCGGTTGGAGTAGGAGCCCGTGGTGGGCTGGCCTTCGCCGTCCGTGGCCGGATTAAACCGGGCGCGGCGCGTCACATTGGCGCAGGTAGCATCGTCAAGATCGGGGCTACCGCTCGAGCTGGTGACCGAGCAGCCGGTCACACGGCCATCCGGACCAACGGTAACGCGGAAGCTGGTTGTGCCTTCACGTTCCTCGCGCAGGGCGCGGGTCGGATAGTCGTTGGTGGTTGCCCAGTTGGCCGGATTGCCCTTCGGCGTCGGCTGCTTGGGCTGTACGCGCGGTGCAGGCACCGGAGCCGGCGGCGCAATGATCGGCACGACCGGCGCCGCAGGCGGCGGGGTCACGACGGTCTGCACCGGCGGCGGCGTAACATTGACGTTGATCTTCGGCGGAGGCGCGACGATCGGCGGCGGCGCAGCAGCCTTCTTCGGCGGCGGCGGCGGCTCCTTCTTCGGCTCGTCCTTCTTGATATCTACAGTCGTCACTTTCTTGACGACCTGTTGCACGGCTTCATAGGCCAGTCCTGTTACCAGGGCATAGCCAACGAGAACGTGCAGCAGGGCGACGACGACGAAAGAGGCAATGCGATTGCCACTCATCTCCTGGTCAGCGTAAGCCATTCAGACGCATCACTCCTAGTCAGTCCCCGCCCCGGGCCGAAACCCGGAGCCCGGCAGGCGGCCCGTTTCCGGAACACCTGCCCAAAATCTTAATATCCACCCTGCCGACCCATCCAGATTGCCCGGCACAGCCCTGCACCGGATGGACCAGAATGTCGGGCCCTTATTGTTCTATGGCCCGGATTTCCGTGTGCTTTAGCCAAGCGGGCGCAAGGGCGCAACGCTTTATCCATTAACTCTCGATTCACTTGTGTTAAGCTGGAACGCGTTGAAAGCACCGCTGAATCTGCGGCATTGAAGGCATTTGAATGAAACTTCGTACACAAAAATCGGTTCCCGAAAACCGCTTGGCAATTGGATGCGGCGTTACGCTCGCCCTGCTGTTTTCCGCACTTACTTCGCCCGTCCAGGCTGCTGATTCGCCGCGCCGCGAATCGATTGCAGCTGGGCCAGCGGTCGAGTTCAGCTATGCCGACCTCGCCGACCTCGCTTCCCAGGCGCCGATCATCGTCAAGGCGCAAGTCCGCAAGATTGCTCCGGTCACGGGGCCACAAGCTGCCGGTCTCAAGGATGGGTGGGCCAGGCTCTATGTCGAAGCGAAGACCGAAGCGGTCCTGGGTGGTCGAACTGCACTGGGAGAGTCCCTGCGCTATCTTGCGGATGTGAAGCTCGAAGCGAAGGGCAAGGTGCCCAAGCTGGCAAAGCGCAGCGTCATTCTTTTTGCTCGTCCCGTTGAAGGGCGGCCAGGGGAATTGCAATTGGTTGCACCCGATGCGCAATTGCTGTGGGATCCCCTGCTGGAGCCAAGAGTTCGCGGGGTCCTTGCCGAACTCTATGCGCCATCGGCCCCGGATGCAGTGACGGGCGTGCGCGAAGCGATGCACGTTGGCGGAGCGCTGATGGGCGAGGGCGAATCCCAATTTTTCCTGGCGACAGCTTCTGAGAGCCCGGCGGCTATCGCAGTTTTGCGGTCGGCCGGCCAGGAGGCACGCTGGTCGGTCTCGTTCTCTGAACTGGTCGAGACAGCCTCTCCGCCGCCTGCTCGGGATACCCTGGTCTGGTACCGGCTGGCCTGCTTTTTGCCCAAAGAGCTTCCGACAAGCGCGAATCTTTCCGTCACGCCCGAGGACCAGCAGGCCGCCGCTAACGACTATCGCTTCGTGATCGAGCAGCTAGGGCCCTGCCCCCGGTTGCGTCGATAGCAAGGCTGGCCTAGGGCGCGCCGCGAAAGGGGGCGACTATGGCCGAACCGTTGAGAGTTGCGCTGGCTGGGCTTGGCACCGTTGGTGCCGGGGTGATCCGGCTGGTTGAAGCGAACGCTGCGCTGATCGCGCGGCGCGCGGGCCGGCCGATCGCCATTACTGTGATCAGCGCACGCGATCGCTCGAAGAAACGGCCTGTCGACCTTACGCCCTATACCTGGGAGGACGACATGGTCATCCTGGGCGAGCGGCCGGACGTGGACGTGGTGGTCGAACTTGTCGGTGGGGCGGATGGTCCGGCGTTGTCCTGCGCCCGCGCCACGATCGAGGCCGGCAAGGCACTTGTCACCGCCAACAAGGCGATGATTGCCCATCACGGGCTGGAACTGGCCGCCAAGGCCGAAGCAGCGAAGGTTGCGCTGAAATTCGAAGCGGCGGTGGCTGGCGGCATCCCGGTGATCAAGGGCCTGCGTGAGGGTGCGGCGGCCAATGCGATTGAGCGGGTCTATGGAATCCTCAACGGCACCTGCAATTATATTCTCTCGACCATGGAGGACACGGGACGAGACTTCGCCGATGTCCTCGCCGAGGCGCAGGCCAAGGGCTACGCTGAAGCCGATCCGGCCTTAGATATTGAAGGTATCGATGCCGCGCACAAGTTGTCGATCCTTGCCGCCATCGCCTTTGGCAGCAAGATTGACTTCGCAGGGGTTGAAACCAGCGGGATCACCCGGTTGCGCGCCGCGGATATCGCCCAGGCCCAGACGCTTGGCTATGTGATCCGCCTGATTGGCATGGCCGAGACGCAAGGGGGGTGCTTGTTCCAGCGGGTCCAGCCGCACCTCGTGCCGCTTGATCATCCGCTGGCCCATGTCGACGGTGCAACCAATGCTGTCGTTGCCGAAGGTAACTTCTCCGGGCGGTTGCTGTTTCAGGGTGCCGGCGCCGGTGATGGCCCGACGGCCAGCGCCGTGGTGGCCGACCTGATCGATATTGCCCGTTCGACTGTCGGCGGCGGCGACATTGGTGTGCCATTCTCGGTCCCGGTGGCAGAGCTGGAAGCCATGGCTCCGGCCGATAGCGGACCGCGCCTTGGGCGGGCCTATATTCGCTTCACCGTGGCCGACCGGCCCGGCGTACTCGCCGAAATCACCGCCGCGATGCGCGATGCCGGGGTTTCGATCGAAAGCCTCATCCAAAAGGGGCGCGCGGGCGACGCGGAAGCGGTGATGGTTGCGATGGTCACCCACGAAGGCCCGGAAAGCGCCGTTGCCGAAGCGCTCAGGCTGCTCGACGGTTCGGCCAGCCTGACCGAGCCGCCGTTGGTGATGCAATTGCTGGGCGATTAGGCGCTAACGGTCGGGCAGTTCGCCTTTGGCTATCCTGTCCGCATCCGATCCTTCGGGGGCCTGTGGCAGCGCCGCCGGATCGATCACATAGATCGGCGGCGGGGCCCATCCGCCGACCACGCAACCCGGCTGGCCCTTACATGAACCCCGATCGAGTTGCGGCGCGCGCGGTATCCCATTGTTGAGCGCCCGCCGCGCGGCGAGCGACGAGGGATCGCTCTCCGCAGTCGATGGCACGCGCAGGTCTTCGCCGCGATCGATACAGACAACGATCTCACCGGATTTACGGGCATTGCGGCAGCGGTCCTGGACCGTCTCGACCCCAAGCCTGGACTTGGCTGCGGCCAATCGCTCAGCCACCTGCAGATCGGGGTCAGGCGCTTGCGCTCCCGCCGGGATAGCCGCCAGCATGATGCCCAGCCCTGAAAGTCGTAACCGCCATCGCATTGTCCGACTTGAGCTAGCCTGCGGTTAATCCACTGTGAACCCCCGGACATTGCCCGCTCACTCGACAAGCGGGACCACCCTCGCTAAGCGCCGGCGTGCATTCGTATTCAATTCAGCCAGGGAACCCCACCCATGACCAATCCCGCCGCCAGCAAGGTTCTCGATCGCGTTCTGGTTCTCGAAATGGTCCGGGTGACCGAGGCGGCAGCGATTGCCGCTTCGAAACTGGTCGGTCGCGGTGATGAAAAAGCAGCCGATGCCGCCGCGGTTGAAGCGATGCGTGAAGCCTTCGATGACCTGGAGATCGACGGCACTGTTGTGATCGGCGAAGGCGAGCGCGACGAAGCGCCGATGCTTTACATTGGCGAGAAGGTCGGCGGCGCCCAGGGCACCGGTCCGAAAATCGACATCGCGCTCGACCCGCTCGAAGGGACGACCATTACGGCCAAGGCCGGCCCGAATGCTCTGGCCGTGCTGGCCTGCGCCGAAGAGGGCAACCTCCTCAATGCGCCCGACGTCTACATGGACAAGCTGGCAGTCGGTCCGGGCTATCCCGATGGCATCATCGATCTGGCCAAGAGCCCGACTGAAAACGTCAAGGCGGTTGCCGCGGCCAAGGGTGTCCAGCCGCATGAAATCATTGTCTGCGTGCTGGACCGGCCCCGCCACGCAGAGCTGATTGCCGAGCTGCGCGGTCTGGGTTGCGGGGTCGTGCTGATCGGCGACGGCGACGTAGCCGGCGTGATCGCGGTGACCAACGAAGAGACCACGATCGACATGTACATGGGTTCGGGCGGTGCACCGGAAGGCGTGCTGGCCGCAGCCGCGCTGCGCTGCGTTGGCGGCCAGTTCAATGGCCGATTGCTGTTCCGCAACGATGATGAGCGTGCCCGCGCCCGCAAGTGGGGGATCGAAGACCTCAACAAGATCTACACCCGCGATGAATTGGCCAAGGGCGACTGCATCTTCGCGGCCACCGGCGTCACCGACGGTTCACTGCTCGCTGGGGTCAAGCGTCGCAAGGACGGCACCATGACGACCGAGAGCGTGGTGATGCGGGCCAGTTCGGGCACTGTCCGTTGGGTGCGCGGCGAGCATCGCAAACCGCGCTAATCCCCGTTTCTGCCCGCGGACTGCCTTGCAATCCAGCGCTCCCTGATTAGAGGCTCGAAACGGGTCAGAATCGAGGGGAAGGCAGCGCAATGAAACTGATGGCCGGCAATTCCAACTTGCCGCTGGCGCGGGATATCGCCGCCTATCTTGATCTGCCGCTGACTGACGCCTCGGTCCGCCGGTTTGCGGACGAGGAAGTCTTCGTTGAAATTCACGAGAATGTCCGCGGCGAGGATGTCTTCGTGATCCAGTCGACCAGCTTCCCGGCCAACGACAATCTGATGGAACTGCTGATCGGGATCGATGCCTTGCGCCGCGCCTCGGCAAAGCGGATTACCGCAGTGCTCCCCTATTTCGGCTATGCCCGGCAGGACCGGAAGCCGGGTCCGCGCACGCCGATCTCGGCCAAGCTGGTGGCCAACCTGATCACCACGGCCGGGGCCGATCGCGTGCTGGCCGTGGATCTCCATGCCGGTCAGATCCAGGGGTTCTTCGATATCCCGACTGACAATCTCTATGGCGCCCCGGTAATGGCGGCCGACATCATGGAGCGGACCGGCGGGCAGAACCTGATGGTCGTCTCTCCGGACGTCGGCGGCGTGGTTCGCGCGCGGGCCTTGGCCAAGCGGATCAATGACGCGCCGCTGTCAATCGTTGACAAGCGCCGCGACAAGCCCGGTTCGTCCGAAGTGATGAACATCATCGGCGATGTGAAGGGCTGGGACTGCATCCTGATCGATGACATCATCGATTCCGGGGGCACGCTCTGCAATGCGGCGGCCGCGCTGATGGAAGCGGGCGCGAACAGCGTCACGGCCTATCTCACCCACGGTGTTCTATCCGGCAAGGCCGTTGAGCGGGTCACCAATTCTGCGCTCAAGGAACTGGTCATCACGGACTCGATCCAGCCTACCGATGCGACCAAGGACAGCCCCAAGATCCGCATCCTGCCGATCGCGCCGCTGATTGGCGAGGCAATCCGCCGCATAGCTGACGAAAGCTCGGTCTCGAGCCTGTTCGACTGATGAACCTCAACGCGGACATCGCCCTGGCCCATCGCCTGGCTGATGCCGCGCGGGCGGCGATCCTGCCGCATTACCGCTCTGGCCTGACGAGCGAGCGCAAGGAAGACGCCTCGCCGGTTACCCTGGCTGACCGCGCGGCTGAAGAGGCCATGCGCCGGATCCTCAAGGCCGAGTGCCCGCGCGATGCGATCCACGGCGAAGAATTTGGTGCGGAGACCGGCTCCTCTGGCCGGACCTGGGTGCTCGATCCGATCGACGGGACGGCATCCTTCCTGATCGGACGGCCAATCTTTGGCACGCTGATTGCACTAGTGGTCGATGGCTGGCCCGTTTTGGGGGTTATCGATCAGCCAGTTTTGGATGAACGCTGGATCGGCGTGACCGGGCAACCGACCCTGCTCAATGGCCAGCCCGTCCGCACCCGCCCCTGTCGGGAACTGAGCGATGCCACGCTCGCCACCACCGGCCCGCACTATTTCAATGATCACGATGGCGAGCACTTCATGGGCCTGGCCGCCAAGACCGATCATCGCCGCATGGTGATGGGCGGTGATTGCTATAATTATGCGCTGCTTGCCTCGGGCCACCTCGACATCGTCTGTGAGGCCAATCTCAAGCTACACGATTATGCCGCGCTGGTGCCGGTGGTTGAGGGTGCAGGCGGGACAATGTGCGATTGGAACGGTGAGCCGTTACACGCGGCCTCATCCGGGCATGTGCTCGCGCTGGGCGATCCGGCGCGGCTGGACGATGTCGTCGAAGCGCTGGCCTGCCATCACTGACAGACCAGCCTTCAGACCTTACTGCAACGCGGCCTTGATGAAGTCCGCCGCGCGCTCGCCAATCATGATGCTGGGGGCATTGGTGTTGCCCGAAACCAGCCGCGGCATGATCGAGGCATCGGCCACCCACAGCCCGTCAATCCCGCGCATTTGCAGCTTCGGATCGACCACGCTTTCGGCATCACCGCCCATACGGCAGGTGCCGACCGGGTGATAAACAGTGTCGGCGCGGCTGCGGATCAGATCATCCAGTGCAGCGTCATCGTTCAGGTCAACCGGCTGGCGCGGGGTGCCGCCATAGGCGCCAAGCGCACCATTTTCGGCAATGCGGTACATCAACCGCACGCCGGCGCGCAGGGTGGCAATGTCACGCGGATCATCAAAGAAGTTTGGATCAATTGCCGGCGCCGCGGCCGGGTCAGCCGAGTTGAGTCGCACTGTGCCGCGGCTTTCTGGACGCAAGACGCAGGCATGGATCGAAAAGCCGTGGCCCTTCACCTTGGTGCGGCCGTGGTCCTCCAGCATCGCCGGCACGAAGTGATACTGGATATCGGGCGCGGGCAGGTCCGGGTTGGTCCGCCAGAAGCCACCCGCTTCGGCGAAGCAGGTGGTCATGATGCCGGTCCGCTTCAGGCGGTGCTCGATGACCGCCTTGGCCATCTTCCAGGTTCCGGACAGACTGTCGCCAATGAAATCGAGCGAGCCGGTTTCCCAGCTGGCGACGAAATCGATATGGTCCTGCAGGTCCTCGCCCACGGCGGCCTTGTCGAGCAGGACGGGCAGGCCCTTGTCCTTAAGGTGAGCAGCCGGGCCGATGCCGGAGAGCATCAGCACCTGCGGGCTGCCGAATGCCCCGGCCGAAAGCACGACCCCGCCGCGCGCACGGATCACTTCGCGCTTGCCGCCAAAGCGGGCCTGGACGCCAACCGCCCGGCCATTTTCAACGACGATCTTTTCCACCAGCGCGCCGGTCCGGACGGACAGGTTGGGACGCGGGGAGAGATAGGCGCGGGCAGCCGACCAGCGTTCGCCGGCCTTCTGGGTAACTTGGTAGAGGCCGAAACCGTCTTGCCGTGCGCCGTTGAAATCGTCGTTCTCGGGCAGTTGGAGGCTGGCGGCGCTGGCGACGAAGGCCTCGCTGCCCGGGCTGGGCCAGTGCTGGTCCATGACGTTGAGCGGCCCGTCCCCGCCATGCCATTCGTTGCCGCCGCGCTCGTTGCCTTCAGCGCGCTTGAAATAGGGCAGAACGTCCGCGTGGCTCCATCCGGCGCAGCCCAGCTCCGCCCACTGGTCGTAATCGAAGTGGTTGCCGCGGATGTAGACCATCGCGTTGATTGCACTGGATCCGCCAAGGCCCCGCCCCCGCGGCTGATAGCCGATCCGTCCGTTGAGGCCCTTCTGCGGCACGGTGTCGAAGCGCCAGTTCGACTTCTCCGGGATGAACGGCATGAAGCCCGGCGTCTTGATCCGGACCGTATCGTTGTGCGGTCCTGCCTCCAGCAGGCAGACCCGGCGCTTGCCGTCTTCAGACAGTCGCCCAGCCACTGCGCTGCCCGCGCTGCCGCCACCGATCACGATGATATCGAACTGGTCCATTTGCAGAACTCTCCCTTTAAGGGAGATCGTTAATCGAGCGATTAAAGCACTTCAATCCCCAACGCCAAACATGTTGGGCCAAAGCCAGGGCAATCGCTGCACCCAAGATAGCGGGTTGTGACCTTTTTACGACAGCCTGCTCACCATTCGATACTGCGGTAATGACAGACTCTTGCGTCGATTTCTTGGCTGGTTCAGCACGGGCGCACCAGGATCGAAAGCCGGAATGCCCGGCAGGTCCAAGGGAGGAACCATGCAGAAGAAATTTGAAACGCCGCTGGCCCGCCGCCTGCTGGTGGGTGCCGCCATGCTCGCGCTTGCCGCGCCGGCCTATGCGCAGACAGCTGATGAGGCCATTGACGGCAACGAGATCGTCGTGACCGCAACCAAGCGTAACGAAACGATCCAGAACGTTCCCTTCTCGATCGCCGCGGTCACCGCGGCTGACATCCAGAAGACTGGCGCGACCAACATCGAGGACATCGCCCGCAATGTGGCTGGTCTGACGGTGCAGAACCTTGGGCCGGGTCAGAGCCAGGTTTCGGTGCGCGGCGTTTCGGCTGGCCAGATTGTTCGCGATCAGCCCGGCGTCAAAGAGCAGGTCGGCGTCTACCTCGATGAATCGGTGGTTTCGCTGTCGCTGTTCACGCCGGACTTCGATCTGTTCGATCTCAATCGCGTTGAAACGCTGCGTGGCCCGCAAGGCACGTTGTTCGGTTCGGGTTCGGTCGGCGGTACCGTCCGCTACATTACCAATCAGCCGAAGTTGGGCGTGACCGAAGGCGCGGTTGAAGCTGGGATCAACGCCTTTGACGGCGGATCCCTCGGTTATGGAGCCAAGGGTGCGGTCAACGTGCCGATGGGCGAAAAGGCCGCGCTGCGCCTTGTTGGCTATGGCGAAAAGTTCGGCGGCTTTATCGATGCGATTGGCCCAGCCGGAGGCAAGGATGTCAACGATGGCCGTCGCTATGGCGGGCGTCTCAGCCTCTTGCTTGAACCGACCGACGGCATCCGGATTACGCCGCGCGTGATTTATCAGGACGTTCAGGCCAACGGCTTCAACCGGGCTGAGCGGTACAATCTCTATTACAACCCGCTGATCAGCGCTGCCCAGGTCTTGCCTGAAAACACCCAGTACCTGCTGCTCCGCGAACAATTCCGTGACAAGACAACGTTGGCAGATCTCAATATCAGCGTGGACCTTGGTGGCACGGTCCAGATGACCTCGGTCACTAGCTACATCAACCGCGATATTCTTGTCAGCCGCGATGCTTCGGCCCTGACGGGTTCGGTCTATGTCTCGTTTGCCGGTGCAGCAGCCGCTGCAGCGGGCGGCGCACGACTGCCCTCGAATCTGCTCGACACCACCAAGCTCAAGCAGTGGACCCAGGAACTCCGCCTCGCTTCGACCGGCAATGGCCCGCTCCAGTGGGTGCTCGGCGGCTTCTACAGCAAGGTCGACCGCACCTATGCCCAGCGCTTGCCTACCCCCGGTTCGGATGCGTTTGGCCAGATTTTCCTGAACGCGGCTGCGGGCGGCTTGCCGATTTCGGCTACCTACAATGGCTTCCCGGCCAATTCGCCGTACAATGCCGACATCCCCTATGACATCAAGCAAGTCGCGGTGTTCGGTGAAGCAAGCTACGAGATGGGCCAGTTCAAGCTCACCGCTGGCGGTCGCTACTACGACTTTAGCGAGACGCGTGATTTCATCTCGGGCGGCATTTTCGCCAATGGGGACACCTTCCGCGGTGATAAGACGAGCTCGAACGGGTTCACGCCGCGCGTTATCCTGTCGTACAAGGCCAGCGAGGACGTTTCGCTCAATCTCCAGGCCTCGAAGGGCTTCCGCCTTGGCGGGGTGAATGATCCGCTCAACATCCCGCTCTGCTCTGGTGGCGCAACCGGCCCAGATGCCCGCACCTATGGCGGTCGCCCGAACTATAAGGACGAAACGCTGTGGAACTATGAAGCCGGCCTGAAGGCCTCGACCAATGGCATTACCCTGAATGCTGCGGTGTTCTACAACGACATCCGCAACCTCCAGGTCACGGCTGATGCCGGCTCGTGCTCGTCGCGCGTGGTGTTCAACGTTCCAAAGGCGCACAGCGCAGGGGTTGAGGTTGAAATCGGCCTCAAGCCGGCCCCGGGCTTCGAGTTCTCGCTGAACGGCAGCGTGATTGATTCGAAGTTCGACAGTTCGGTCAAGGATGCTGGCGGCGCGGTGATTGCCGGGATGCGCGATGGCAACCGCCTGCCGACTGTGCCGAAGTTCCAGGTTGCCGCCAATGCCAGCTATGTGACTGCTGTGGGTGATGGCCTCGACTGGTCGATCAACGGCAGCTTCCAGCACGTTGGCAACCGCTACACCCAGCCGGGTGACCAGGAGCCGGGGACGGGGACTTTCACGAACTCGCTGTTCTTCAACCCGACAACCTTCGCCTTCGGCAGTGGCAGCTACAATTTCGGCAGCTACCTCCTGCCCAGCTATAACCTGGTTAACCTTTCGACCGGGCTGGACTGGGACAGCGGCCTGTCGGTCACGGCTTACGTGAACAACCTGTTCAACGAGACGCCGCTGCTCTCGCTTGATCGCGAACGCGGCGGCCGGGCTCGGATCGGTTACAACGTGGGCAGCCCGCGTAAGTATGGCCTGACGGTCCGCCAGACTTTCTAAGCGAAAGGGTGCTAATGAAAAGGCTCGGCCGCATGCGGCCGGGCCTTTTTCTATGCGGTGGCCTACTCAGCCGGTTCGACAGGCTGGCGCGCCAGCCATCGTGCCTTGATCGTGTCGGAGGTGTCGCGACTGTCGTCGTGCGACCAGCCCGGCTGGCGCCACAGGTAGGACAACTTGTGCCGCCATGGTGCCTGCCAGACATCGCGTACCATCCCGATCCATTCGTGGAACACCGAATAGAGCAGATTGAAGGTGCCAAGCTGGCGGACAATCCCGTACCGGATCGGCTCCTCGTTCACCTCCGGCACAAAGGTGCCGAACATCCGGTCCCAGACGATGAAGACCCCGGCATAGTTTGAATCGAGATAGCGCGGGTTGGTGGCGTGGTGCACCCGGTGGTGGCTTGGGGTGTTCATCACCGCTTCGAACCAGCGCGGGAAGCGCTTGATCACCTCGGTGTGGATCCAGAACTGGTAGATCAGGTTTACCCCGCCGCAGAACAGGATCATCGCCGGGTGGAACCCGATTGCCGCCAATGGCAGCTTGAACAGGAACGACGCCGCCAGCCAGCCCGTCCAGGTTTGCCGAAGCGCGGTGGAGAGGTTGTAGTGCTGGCTGGAATGGTGGTTGACGTGGCTCGCCCAGAACCACCGCACCCGGTGGGCGCTGCGGTGGAACAGGTAATAAAGCAGGTCATCCAGCACGAAGCACAGGATCCACGCCCACCAGGTCCACGGCACGGTGGCTACGCGGTGATCCCACAGCCACAGCATCAACGCGTAGATCGCGCCACCAAAGATCAAGCCAGCGACCGTACTGCCAAGGCCAAAGGCCAGCGAAACGAGCGTATCGCGCGGCTCATACTTCTCGGGCGCATTGCGGCGTGCCCAGACCATCTCGATCACGATCAGCAGGATAAAGAAGGGTACGGCGAAATCGACCGGGTTGGGCAGTTTAGCCATGCTGTGCTCCCGAAGCAGGCAGGCGGCGCAGACCGGCGGCCCAGATGCCCGCCGCCTCGCCCAGATGCAGGGTAACGGTACCAAAGGACTTTTCACCGGTGCCGATCACCAGGAAGTCGCGGTCCAGCCGGGCTTCGGCACGATCGTCAAGGAGCCGGCCAACCCAGGCAGCGCCGTGGCGGCGAAGCAGCATCTGCCGTCCATTGGCATCGCGCAACAAGGCGCCGATACCGGCCCGGTCGAGCGCGAGGTCAACCGGTTCGAACCCCTCGACAGCCTCATTTGCCAGGCAGCGCGCATGGTCTGCGTCGCGGATTCGCAAGTCGCCGCCCAGTTTAAGCCAGCGGGCCAGCCAGGCCAGGCCCAGGATCGCGACCAGCGAGGTGCCGAACTTGGCCAGATCGATCCAAACTCCTGCCATGGCGCCTATCCGTGGCGGGCCTTGAGCATGTCCATCAGCGGCCGGACGGGCGTAACATCGTAACCGGCGGCATTTGCTTGCGCGGTTACCTGCTCAAGGTCGGCCCCCTCACTGGCCTGGGCCAAGGCCCACAGCAGCGTCGAGCGGGTACCAGACCGGCAATAGGCCAGGACCTTGGCTTCGCTTTTGGCCAGTGCGGCAGCCATTGCCTCAACCTGCGGACCGGAAAAACCAGCATGCGTGACCGGGATGGCCACATAGTCCATCCCGAGGGCACGGGCTGCCGCTTCGATTTCGGCGCCGGGAACCTGGTCATCACTCTCCCCCTCGGGGCGATTGTTGATCACCAGCCCAACGCCCATGGCCTTTGCCTCGGCCAGATCGGCAAGGCTGATCTGCGGGCTGGCAAGGATGCGATCGGTCAATTGGCGAAACATATGGGGCACCCTTTAGGTCGGAACCGGACTGGACTAGCCCCGACCGGGCGCAATGCCAAGCGTGCGATGGCTTCAGCAAGGACAGCGCCAATTCGGCAGAAATGTCACAGTGGCGCGCGCCCGAAACGGCTGTGCGCGAATCGATTCGCCAAGGGGGATCAGATAGGTTATCACCAGTCTTGCAGCACTGCGGGCATGAGTCTGTTGCGTCTGCCTCCCCGGTGCGTTTCGTCCGCGCGGCTTGGGTTGTGAGCTCGCGGACGATACGAAAGTGCGTTCGGGTTTATGGGTTTTGATAGAGGACGTCGCGGCCGTGGCCGTGACAAGCGCGACGGGTTCGGTGAAGACAGCTTCGATCCGTTTGCGGGTGGCGGTGATCGCTTCGGCGGTGGCGACCGTTTTGGCGGCGGTGATCGCGGTGGCTTTGGTGGCCCGGCTCGCGGCGGCTTTGGCGGCGGAGACCGTGGCGGCTTCGGCGGTGGCGCCGGTGGTGGCGGTCGCGGCGGCTTTGGCGGCGGTGCCCCGCGTGGCGGCGGCATGCCTGCTCAGGTGGTCGGTGAAGGTTCCGGCACGGTAAAGTTCTTCAACGCGGGTAAGGGCTTCGGCTTCATCCAACGTGATGAAGGCGGCGAAGACGTATTCGTGCACATCAGCGCGGTTGAGCGCGCCGGGCTCGAAAGCCTGGCCGAAGGCCAGACGCTGAAGTTCACCCTGGTTGATCGCGGCGGCAAGATTTCTGCCAGCGACCTTGAGATTGTGGGCGACCTGATCGAAGCCCCTAAGCGCGAAGCTGCTCCGCAGCGTCAGCTGACGGGTGACAAGGCTACCGGTACGGTCAAGTTCTTCAACGGGATGAAGGGTTTTGGCTTCATCACCCGTGATGATGGCCAGCCTGATGCTTTCGTGCACATTAGCGCGGTTGAGCGTTCCGGCATGACCGGCCTCAACGAAGGCGATCGGGTCGAGTTCGACATCGAAGTCGACCGACGAGGCAAGTATTCGGCCGTGAACCTGGTGCCGCTGCAGGGCTGACCTGCCGACACCAGTCCCGGGGTTGCCCCGGGACTTTCCACGGCCTAGAACTCCGCAAATGGCGGCCCTTCGCGGGGCCGCCATTTGTCGTTTTCCATTTCGTGCATATTTCGCATCCAGCAAAGGAAATCAGCGATGTCGATCACTCCGCTCATGCCAGTCTACCCCCGCTGCGGCTTCCGGCCGGTGCGTGGCGAGCACTGCCACCTGATCGGTGAGGATGGGCAGCGATACCTCGATTTCGCAGCCGGGATCGCGGTCAACCTGCTCGGTCATTCACACCCGGGCCTGATCGGCGCAATCCAGCGGCAGGCGGCAACCCTGATGCATGTCTCCAACCTTTATGGCAGCCCGCAGGGTGAGCACCTGGCCCAGCGGCTGGTCGACCTGACCTTTGCCGATACGGTCTTCTTCACCAATTCGGGTGCCGAGGCGGTGGAATGCGCGATCAAGACGGTCCGCGCCTATCACCAGCATGTCGGCAACGATCACAAGTTTGAGATCATTACCTTCAAGAACGCCTTCCACGGTCGGACCATGGCGACGATCAGCGCCTCCAACCAGGAGAAGATGCACAAGGGCTTTATGCCGTTGCTGCCGGGCTTCAAATATGTCGACTTTGATGATCTTGACGGTGCCAAGGCGGCGATCGGCCCCAACACCGCCGGCTTCCTGGTGGAACCGGTGCAAGGCGAAGGCGGCATTCGTCCCGCTTCAGACGAGTTCATGCAGGGCCTGCGCGCGCTGGCCGATGAGCACGACCTGCTGCTGGCGCTGGATGAGGTCCAGTGCGGCGTGGCCCGCTCCGGCACGCTCTATGCCTATGAGCAGTACGGGATCGTTCCGGACGTCGTTGCCACCGCCAAGGGGCTGGGCGGTGGCTTCCCGATTGGCGCGTGCCTGGCGACCGAGAAGGCAGCCCGCGGCATGGTCATCGGCACACACGGCTCGACCTATGGCGGCAACCCACTGGCCATGGCTGCGGCAGAGGCGGTGTTGGATGCCGTCGCCAACGATGAGTTCCTGGCTCAGGTCCGCACCACCAGCGAACGACTGCGGAGCCGACTGGAACAATTCATCGGCAATTACCCGGACCTGTTCGAACTGGTCCGGGGCAAGGGCCTGATGCTGGGTATCAAGATGAAGTTCGAGACGCGCGGCTTCGTGGCCCACCTGCGCGACAACCATCACCTGCTGACCGTGGCGGCAGGCGACAATACCCTGCGCCTCGTGCCGCCACTGGTGATCGGCGACGCCGAAATCGATGAATTCTTCGACAAGCTTTCGGCTGGTGCCGCCAGCTTCCAGCCGCCGGAAGCCGCGGCATGACCCGGCACTTCCTGAACCTCGCAGATGCAGGCGCCGACGGCGTTGTCGCCATGCTCAACGATGCGCTTGATCGCAAGGCGGCTCGCGCAGGCTGGCCCAAGGGCAAGGCTGATGCCGATGCGCCCTTGGCGGGACACGTGCTGGCAATGGTGTTCGAGAAGAACTCCACTCGCACCCGCGTCTCGTTCGATGTTGCGATGCGCCAGCTTGGCGGCAGCGCGATCACACTCGAATCCGGGACCAGCCAGCTGGGCCGCGGTGAGACCATCGCTGACACGGCGCGGGTCCTAAGCCGCATGGCCGACGTGATCATGCTGCGCACTGACGATCATGCCAAGATCGAGGAGCTGGCCCACTATGCCAGCGTCCCGGTGATCAACGGCCTGACCGATGAAAGCCATCCCTGCCAGATCATGGCCGACCTGCTGACCCTGCTGGAACGCGGCAAGGCACTGCCGGGGCTCGAAGTCGCCTGGCTCGGCGATGGCAACAACGTGCTGAATTCGATCATCGAAGCGGCCGGTTTGCTGCGCTTCAATGTCCGGGTTGGCACGCCCAAGGGTTACGAACCCGACGCTGGCTATATCGACCGCGCCCGCGCGCTTGGTGCGACCATTACGCTGACCAATGATGCGGCCGAGGCCGCGCGCGGGGCCGATGTGGTGGTCACCGATACCTGGGTGTCGATGGGGCAGGACCACGCGCACAACAAGCTTGCAGCTATGGCCCCGTTCCAGGTCGATGAACAGCTGATGGCGCTGGCCGGGCGCGAGGCAACGTTCCTGCACTGCCTGCCCGCGCACCGGAACGAGGAAGTGACTGACGCTGTTATCGACGGTCCTCAGTCAGCGGTCTGGGACGAGGCGGAGAACCGTATCCACGCCCAGAAGAGCGTGCTGCGCTGGGTTTTCGGCCAGCTATGAGCCTGCCCGAACATATCGCTGCGGGCGAAACCGGGTATGATCATGTGCTCCGCTTTTCGATCCCGGGGCGCAATGCCCGTGGGCGGGTTGTTCGGCTTGGACCGGTGCTCGACACGATCCTGACCGCGCACGATTACCCGCCGCCGATCCGCCGCCTGCTGGCTGAGGCACTGGTGCTGACGGCGCTGCTGGGCACGCTGCTCAAGGATGAGGGCAGCCAGCTGACGATGCAGGCCCAGACCGAGGCGGGTATAGTCGATCTGCTGGTCTGCGATTACCGCAATGGCGAGCTGCGCGGCTATGTCCGCCATGATGCCGATCGGCTCGGCCAACTTGGCCGCAACCCCAGCCTCTCGGCCTTGTTCGGCAAAGGCTATCTCGCAGTAACCTTTGACCTCGCTGCAACTGGCCAACGGTATCAGGGGATCGTTCCGCTCGAGGGGGCGAGCCTGGCCGAGGCTTGTGAAAGCTACTTCGCGCAGAGCGAGCAGGTGCCGACGTTGATCCGGGTCGGAGTAGGCGATGGCGCCGCCGGCTGCGTCGGTGGCGGCATCCTTGTGCAGCATCTGGCCGAAGGGGAAGAGGGCCGCGAGCGGCTTCACGTCAAAATGGACCACCCGGAATGGGAGCACGTGTCCATCCTTGCGGGCAGCACCCGGCCCGAGGAATTGGTCGATCCTGACCTCTCGCTAGAAGCGCTGGTCTGGCGCCTGTTTCATGACGAGCAAGAGGTACGGGTTGAAGCCGGCGGCCTGTTACAGCGCGGTTGCCGCTGCTCGATTGAGCATTACCAGGCGGTTCTGGCGAAGTTTCCGGAGGACGACCGGGTCGACATGCGCAATGCCGCCGGGGTGATCGAGGTCGACTGCGCGTTCTGCTCGAAGCTGTTTGAGATCGCGATGTGACAACGCTTCATCGATAGAAAAACACGCTTTGGCGACAAGTCTTCTTGTGCTACAAAGGGAATTCCATTGCCGAACCGTTCTTTAAGCAGCGGCCCCCGGTGGAGAGACGACGTGCGCAGGAAGCGGATACAAGTGCTGACAATGGCTCTGCTGGGCTTCGGCGCGCTGTCCGGGCCAGCCACAAGTCAGCGCCCTGCATTGGCCATGCTAGACCAGCTTGAACCGGGCCGCTGGGAAGTCCGCCTGCGCGATGGCTCGGGTCGGACCTCGCAGGTCTGTCTCGATAACGGCCGCAAGCTGATCCAGCTTCGTCATGAAGCCCTGATTTGTGAGCGCTTGGTCGTGGAGGACCGGGCCGATCAGGTGACCGTGCAGTATACCTGCCGGGGGCGCGGCTACGGTCGCACCACGATTCGGCGTGAAACCGGCCGGCTCGTGCAGATCCAGACCCAAGGCATCGCGGAAGGCCTGCCGTTTGACTTTGCCGCCGAGGCTCGCCGCATGGGCGATTGCGGCAACTAGGCAGAGCGCGGTTGCCATCGCCCGCGTCGCAGGCTAGCCCAACCGCAATGTCTTCCGCTGCAAATTCTTCACAGCGCCAGGCTGTCGTGCTTTTATCCGGCGGCCTCGATTCCATGGTCGTGGCGGGGCTCGCACAGGAAGCGGGCTATGCCATCAACGCTCTGACGATCGACTACAATCAACGCCATCGGCGCGAACTCGAAGCCGCCAGCGCGATCGCCCGGCGGATCGGTGCGGTGCGGCACGTGGTCCTGCCGCTCGATCTCTCGCGATTTGGCGGTTCGGCGCTGACCGACGATATTGCCGTGCCCAAGGACGGTGTCGGTCCGGATATTCCGGTTACCTATGTGCCGGCCCGCAACCTCGTGTTCCTGTCGCTCACCCTGGCCTGGGCCGAAGCCCTGGGGGTGCGCGACCTGTTTATCGGGGTGAATGCCCTCGACTATTCAGGCTATCCCGATTGCCGACCGGAATTCATTGCCGGCTTTCAGGACCTGGCCCGATTGGCCACGAAGGCCGGCGCAGAAGGCGAAGCCTGGCGCATCCACGCGCCGCTGCAGTTTCTTGGCAAGGCGGAAATTGCCGCAGAAGCGCACCGTTTGGGCCTGGATGCGGGCCTGAGCTGGTCCTGCTATGATCCGCAGCCGGATGGTGCGGCCTGTGGCCTGTGTGATAGCTGCCGCTTGCGGCGTGAAGGCTTTGCCAAGGCGGGGCTGGTCGATCCGATCCGCTACGCCGCGTAGGAAGAAGAATTTCAGGGAGAGACCAGTGACCGAGGTTCAGGACAATGCCGCCGCGCCGCGTGAGGCCACGAGCTATAGCTGGTACGTCTTGAGCGTTCTGGTCGTCGTCTACATCCTCAATTTCATCGACCGGCAGATCATCTCGATCCTGGCGCTGGAGATCAAGGCTGACCTTGACCTGACCGATAGCGACATGGGCTTTCTGGGTGGTGCGGCCTTTGCCGTCTTCTATGCCCTGTTCGGAATCCCGCTGGGCCGATTGGCCGACAACTGGAGCCGCGTGAAGCTGCTGAGCATAGGCTTGGCGCTCTGGTCCACCATGACGGCGCTTTCCGGCTTCGCCCGCAGCCAGTTGACCCTCACCTTGGCGCGGATGGGCGTGGGCATTGGCGAGGCAACGGCCAGCCCAACCGCCTATTCGCTGATTTCGGATTATTTCCCCAAGCGCCAACGGGCCACCGCACTCGCAATCTATTCTTCGGGCTTGTACCTTGGTGGCGGCGTGTCGCTGTTGATCGGGGCCAAGATCAGCAAGGTCTGGAACGCGACCTATCCCGAAGGTGGCCCGCTGGGGCTGGTCGGCTGGCATGCTGCCTTTCTGGCCGTCGGCATCCCTGGCGTCCTCGTGGCACTCTGGGTCGCAACACTCCGCGAACCGGTGCGGGGCGCCATGGATGGGGCGCCTAGCAAGGGCTCGGACCGACCCTTCGCTGAATTCTTTGCCGACCTATCTACCATCGTCCCGCCGTTTACCCTGCTGGGTGCTGCGCGACGCGGCGCAGGCGCCTTGGCGATCAATCTGGCAGTCGCTGTCGGGCTGTGCGCCTTTGCCTGGATCATGATCCAGCTCACCGGAAACCTGCCGCAGTGGTCGGCCGTGGCCTTGGGCTATTACGCCGTATTTTCGTGGGCCTCGGTGCTGCGTCAAAAGGATCCCGCAACCTTCCGCCTGATCTGGGGCACTCCGGCCTTCATTTGTACCACGCTTGGTTACGCAATGGTCTCGCTTGCTGCCTATGGCCTCGCCTTCTGGTCGGCCCCTTATGCGGAACAGGTGCTCAAGCTGCCAAAGGACCAGCTGGCATTCTGGTTGGGTGCCAATGGCGCGATTAGTGGCTTCCTTGGCGTGATTATTGGCGGCCGTGTGGCCGATGCCTTGCGGGCGAAGACCCCCGCAGGACGGATCCTGGTGATCCTGTTCGGCGTCATCGCCCCGGCCGTGCCGATCTGGATCGGCTACACGACACCCAACCCGGTGCTGTTTTACGTGATGAACTTCCTGGCCGGTCTGTTTGGCGCCGCCGCCCTTGGCGCAGCAGCGGCAACCACCCAGGACCTTGTCCTGCCACGGATGCGCGGCACCGCGACCGCCTCGTTCTTCCTGGGCACCACCCTGGTCGGGCTGTGCTTCGGCCCATACATGGTCGGCCAAGTCTCTGACCTGGCCGGGACCATGGTCAACGGCAAGCTGGTGGGCGATCTGCGGACGGGCATCCTCTCGTTGATCGCGGTGGCACCAATTGCGGTTGCGCTATTGCTCTACGCCTACAAGGCCGTGCCCCAGGCAGAGGCTAGCCTGGTTGAACGCGCTGGCGAAAGCGCCTGACGCTGCCTCAGGGCCGCGTCAGCACGCCGCAGGCAATTCTCGCGCCGCTGTTGCCAGACGGGTCGGTGCGATAGTCATCGGCCGCAGCATGGAGCACGATTGCGGTTCCGTCCGCATCAAACAGCGCCGCATCGATCGCCGCGCTGTCTGTGCCCAAGCTCGCGCTTGCCGTTCCGCTGCCTGATGCACCGATCGTCAGGTTGGGAAGGTCCCCAAGGTGGGCGCCCTGGGGGTTGTCCCTGCCATGCTGGTGTCCGGTCGGATTAAGGTGCGGTCCGGCGCTGGCAAATGGCGCCTCGCACTTGCCTACGGCATGGAGATGCATCCCGTGAACGGCTCCGGCCGTTCCGGACACCGTCAGATTGATGAGGGTCTCGCCGTGGCTGCGGGTAATTGTTGCCGTCCCAACGGGGCGTCCATCTGCATTAGCAAGCTGGGCGAAGGCCAGGTTGGTGCTTTTGCTTGAGGTGGTCGTGCACCCGGCGAGGGCCAGAGCAATCAAGGCGGGGGTCAGGTAAGGCTGCATTGTTCTCTCCAAATTCCCCTCCATTCATAGAAAAGGGGGCCGGATTGCTCCGACCCCCAGATCCTTTAGCGCCTTGTGGCAGCTGATTACATACCCGAACCCGGACCGTAGGTGATTTCCACGCGACGGTTCTGGAGCTCGCGCACGCCGTCAGCAGTCGGCACCCGCGGGTTGTTTTCACCAAAGCCCTGGCTGGTGATCGCACCATCGGCGATACCGCGCGAAGTCAGGTAGCCGCGGACCGACGCGTTGCGACGCTCCGACAGACCCTGGTTGTACTTCGGCTTGCCCGAACGGTCGGCATAACCGGCCAGCATGATCGGAACGTTGGCGCAGTTGGCATAGGCCGTGACTGCGCTGTCGAGGATCGAAGCCGCTTCAGGCGTGATGTCCGACTTATCCCAGTC
>JACCDL010376353.1_pt1 | contig 23719 bp, 19 predicted proteins | sample 7441931 | NCBI WGS metagenome assembly JACCDL01 (sample SAMN15323437, study PRJNA562643) | freshwater metagenome | isolation source: river surface water | place: USA:Blue River Watershed | collected 2017-08-16 | reverse complement strand
TTTGCAGTCCCATGAGGGAAATGGTTGCGTAGCTCAACTGGATAGAGCATCTCACTACGGATGAGAAGGTTTGGGGTTCGAATCCCTACGCGACCACAGAAAAATTTAAAAAGACCTGCATCTCTTTGCAGGTCTTTTTTGTTTTTATTCTATCTTTAGCTGACCTATTTAAACAACATGAAAAAAATATTTACCCTTTGCCTATTAGCACCTTCGCTGCTTTTCGCTCAAGACATCAAATTACCTGTTGGATTTTCCATTTCAGAAATTGGGAAAGAACTAGGTGCCACGCGCCACATCGCTGTTTCCAAACAAGGACATGTGTATGCCAAACTGTCTAAATTAAAAGAAGGGAACGGCATCGTTCTGCTAAAAGATAAGGATAATGACGGGATATATGAGGACCAGAATTGGTTTGGTAATTACCCAGGAACGGGGATAGGGATCGATGGGGAGTATTTTTATGCGGCGTCCAACAAGGGTGTATTTCGCTATGCGTTGAATGCGCAAGGTGAAATTGCCAACGTGAATTCATATGAAACCATCGTGGATGGTTTGCCTGATCATGGACGCGACAATGCAAAGCCTTTCGTGTTTGATAAGGATCGCAAACATATTTATGTGACCATCGGCTCGTGGAATGATCCATGCCGTGTTCCGGGTACAGGCCAAGGAATGAAACCCTGTGCGATTCTGGATTCAGCGGGGGGCGTTTGGCAGTTTGATGCGAATAAGCTTAATCAAAAATTCCAAGATGGCGTACGCTATGCAACTGGTTTGAAAAATGCAGTTGGCATTACCTGGAACACCCAAACTAACTCGTTGTTTGCCATGGCTCATGGCCGTGGACAATTCCACGATTTCTACCCGCAATATTACACCCCTCAAATGTCGCAGGAATTACCTGCTGAGGCCATGTATGAATTCAAAAAAGCTGGTGATGATGCCGGCTGGCCCTATATCTACTACGACCAAAAACAAAATAAAAAGATTGTCGCACCTGAATATGGTGGGGATGGTAAAAAAACTGGAGGAGAAAATGCATTGGATCCTGTTGTTGCATTCCCAGCCCACATGGGTCCCAACGACCTATTATTCTATACCGGAAATCAATTCCCAGCCAAATATAAGCATGGCGCATTCATTGCATTTCATGGTCAATCTTCTGAATTTAAAAAAGGCTACCTAATTGGCTTTGTCCCTTTTAAAAATGGCAAGCCAAGTGGTAAGTGGGAAATCTTTGCAGACAATTTCGCGGGAACGGATTTGGTGAAACCTACCGGTCCTATCCAGCACCGCCCATGCGGGTTGGCCCAAGGGCCTGATGGATCTTTGTATGTTAGCGATGACTTAGGTGGTAGTATTTACCGCATAACGTATAAAAAATAATTGCATCTTTACCTTAAATTTGATGCCTATGCGTGCGCTTGTTTTTATTCTGCTCTTACTTTTGCCGGGCTTTTTGCTCGCGCAAAAACGATTTGTGCGCATTCAGTTACCGAATGCCACTGCGCTAGTTGGCCAGTTTCAGTCGGAGGATGATCGAATGATTCAACTCTTAGAATTGAATTTAGGTCCCATGCAAGTGGTAAAATCACAGATTCAAGCGCAAGATGAACTTGGGAATTCGATCCGTGTTGAAATTCAAATGAATGACAATCGAAGCATTATTGCTTCATTACTTGATTTGTCGACTAACCAAATACAAGTTCAAAGTGAAGCGTTAGGGGATTTAACTATACCCCGCACAAATATTAATTCCTTGCGTTACATGCCCATAGTTGCCGGAGGCCAACGGGACATCTTGTTTGAAAACCCTCACCCAACGCGTTACTTTTTTGGCCCTTCCGCTATCCCGTTAAAAAAGGGAGAGCGTTACTACCAGAACGCCTATATTTTGGCCAATAGTGTACAATACGGGATAAGCGATCATTTTTCCATGGGTGGTGGGGCCGTTATTCCTTTTGCGTTTTTTATAACTCCTAAATGGGGAAAGCAAGTTGCATCCAAATGGCACCTCGGTGGCGGATTGTTAGCAGCTACCTCGTTTATCGAAGACACGAATTTTGGCTTAGCGGTTGGATATGGATCCGCAACCTATGGTACAAAAGAACATAATGTGACGCTCAATGCCGGATGGGGCGCTGTTAAACAACAAGATCCTAATTCAAGTTATGCATGGCGAGGTGCTCGCCGACCAATGTTCACGATCTCTGCGATGACACGTATTTCGAATCGAGTGATGTTGGTGACCGAGAATTGGTTGTTTTCCTTGCGGGAATATGACTTTCAAACGGAAACCTATTCGATGCGAAATCGAGGTATTTTGACGGGTGGATTGCGGTTTATGAGTGAGAAAAATTCATTTGATTTTGGTGTGTTAATTCCTGCTGGGGAAGCAGTAGCCATTCCTTACATTGATTACGTATTCAAATTTTAACTATGAAAGCATTTAAGTACATCGCACCTTTTTGCATGTTCGCCTTTGCCTACTGGTCTTTTCATTCTACCGGGTTGGCTTGTTGGGCCGGCGTTCTTTTTACCTTCGCTTTTGTGCCTGGCATTGAATTGATCTTACAACCTGACGCGCGTAATTTAGCGGCAGAGGAAGAGGCTTTAGCCAAGGCAGACGTCCTATATGATTGGATTTTATATGTAGCATTTGGTTTGCAAATGGTCAGCGTGTATTTCTTTTTGCAAAGTATGCAGGAAGAGTTAGTTTGGTCAGACCGACTTGGCAGAATTGCCATGATGGGATTATTGGCCGGCATTTTTGGCATTAACTTGGCACATGAACTCGGCCACCGGTCGAATAAGGTTGAGCAGTTTTTAGCCAAATGTCTATTGCTCACCAGTTTATACATGCACTTTTTTATTGAACACAATAAGGGGCATCACACGCATGTTAGTACGCCAGATGATCCGAGCTCTGCAAAATATAAGCAATCGGTTTTTGCCTTTTGGTTGCAAACTTTTCCGGGTACACTGCGTAGCGCTTGGCGGATTGATTCCAAACAAACTTTGTTATTTATTTTTGTTCAATTATCGTTTTTAGCTCTAATTGGCTTGTTTTATGGTACACTAGTCATGGCTTCGTTTATCATAGTTGCACTCATCGGTGCCATTTTGTTAGAGACGGTAAATTACATTGAACATTATGGATTAAGCCGGGATCGGGTAGAATCAGGACGCTATGAGCGTGTCAAGCCACATCATTCCTGGAATAGTAATCACATTATGGGGCGTTTGTTATTGTTTGAGTTGAGCCGACACAGTGATCATCATTACCAAGCCTCGCGAAAATATCAAGTTTTGCGCCACCAAGAGGATACACCGCAAATGCCTACGGGTTACCCAGGCATGATTTTATTGGCCTTAGTTCCTCCTATTTGGTTTCGGGTGATGGATGTGCAAATGAAACGTTTTGGTGTGTTGCCTAAAAGGAGCGAACCGCTTTCACCAAGCATTTAAAATCTTTGAAATACGGCGATTGTAAGCCAGTTTGCAGGTTGTGGGTGTAGGCATTGTCTTTGTCAACTTCCGAAGATGTCCAATACCAGGATGATTGAAAAATACTCCCTCCGCCAATTCGCTTGAGATTCAATTTGGGATGTATTAATTCGAATTCCTCTTTCGTAGGTAAACGCCAGTCATCAAATCCATTTTGAGTTAAGTCCTCACACGCTTTTTGAGCTTGTTTGAAATCTAGCTTTCCGATATTCTCAACGGTTGCGATTAAGCCATGTCCATTTTTTTCGTAGATGACATAGCCACCATGTTTAATGGGAGGAATTTTGCGATCTGATTCTTGGCCAAATGCAGGCGACAAAATCAACAAGCATAGAATAATACGTAGCATGCAGTATTTGATTTAATTTGTAAACATTTCAAATCTAGCTAAAATAGCATCACGATGAAATAATTTTGTTGATTAAACGTAAAGCGTCAAAATCAATGTGGGTCTCAGTTTTTTAGGAAATGTATGGTCCATTTTTAGTTTTGAAAGTCGATTTTCAATTAATTCGTTTCAAAACGTGCTTACCAATTTATATGGCCCCCAAAGGAATTCATAAACGTTTAATCCTGCGCAAAATCAGTTGATGCAATTAAAAGTTATCGTAGATTTGAATTTTAAAATTAAAAACTCCTTCAAATTAAAGGTTGATTTGGAGCTATCCAGGAATAAATGGATAGGAAAAACTTACCGATAACATCAGGTGCGTCGAGTTAATTTGACTCTGGTAGATTCATTTTATTATGAAAAATTTAGGTTTACTATTTATTATTGCAAGCGTTTTCGCGTGCACATCACCATCAGCAGAAGTTCCTACGCAATCCCTTCAGGAGGTATTAGCTTGTAGTAATTTACAAGGCTTGCAAGCCAAATATGGCCAGGAAAATGTCATTGCGGATACTTCCTGGGTGATAGGTGATGACACCATCCGAGGATCCATCATTTTTCCAGCGTCACCCAAACAAGTCTATGTTTTTTACCGAGGGGCTGAAATTGTAGATGTGACCATTCAAGGGGAATCTTCCGTGTGGAAAACAGATTCAGGGTTATATTTAGGACTTCCTTTACAAGAAGTACAAAAAATAAATAAGAGAAACTTCACACTTTCTGGGTTCAATTGGGCACATGGTGGTGAAGTGGTTTCATGGGAAGGGGGAACATTAGCGGGTACTCACTTGGCTACCTTTAGTAATGCTGGTAATAAGCACGATGGCTTGTCGGACGCAGCATATGCACAGATTTCAGGTCAAACGGAATTCGATGTACGCCATGAGGCTATTCAAAAATTGAATCCGCGCCTAGATATGATTTCGTTGATCAAGCCATTTATTCCAAATAAGGAAGAAGGTAAATCGATCAGTAAGAAAATCTCGGATGCGCAAATACCTGCTACGAAGTAAATGCTACTTATTTTAGTTTTGGATTAGCATGGTGACGTTCTGCGTCGCGAATGGACTTCTTCTGCATATTTTTTTCTAACGCCTCTGTCAAATTGACCCCTGTCTGGTTTGCTAAACAAATCAATACAAATAGTACATCCGCCATTTCATCCCCCAAGTCCTTTTGCTTGTCGGACTCTTTTTCAGATTGTTCGCCATACCTACGGGCTATGATGCGTGCGACTTCACCCACTTCTTCTGTCAACATAGCCATGTTGGTCAATTCGCTAAAGTAGCGAACTCCTACCGTTTGAATCCAGGTATCTACTTGTTTTTGGGCTTCTTCTATGGTCATATGGCTGGGTTTTTTGAATCAATGATGATGGTTACTGGCCCATCATTGCATAAACTAACTTGCATGTCGGCGCCAAAAACGCCTGTTTTTATCGGGCTACCCATGAACGCTGAAAGCCGTTGGATCATTTCTTCATACAAGGGAATTGCGTGTTCTGGTCGGGCTGCCGCTAGGTAACTTGGCCGATTTCCTTTGCGGGTATCTGCGTGGAGCGTAAATTGACTAACCAGTAAAATTTCTCCATTTACCTGAGCAAGGGCTAAATTCATTTTACCTTCCTCGTCTGAAAAAATACGCAAACCATGAATTTTTCCAGCTAGATAAGTCACATCTTCTGAGCTATCATCTACATGAATGCCTAGTAAAATCACGAATCCCTGGCCGATGGACGCGTGCAATTTGCCATCAATATGCAACTGGGCTGAACTTGCGCGCTGAATAACGGCTATCATGGGCTACAACAGGAAATATACAATGAGGAAATACACGCCATATCCCAATATATCATTGGTTGTGGTGATGAATGGCCCCGATGCCACGGCTGGATTAATTTTGAGTTGGTTCAAGACTAAAGGCGTGATGGTTCCCATGAGTGAGGCCAGCATAACCACAGCGAATAACGAAAGGGATACGGTAATCGATAACATAATCGCACCGTTATCAATCAACATTGAACAACCGAAAGCAAAAATCGCGGCAATGAGTGCATTGATTAAGGCAACGATAAACACTTTCTGAAGACGTTTCCATAGTGTTGTGTCTAATCCACTTTTATCTGCTATGGATTGTACGATAAGCGAAGAGGATTGAATCCCAACATTTCCACCCGTTGACCCAATCAACGGAATAAAGGCTGAAATGGCTGGTAACAAGGATATGGTATCATCGAAGCGATCGATGATTTTGGCAGCTAAAAAACTACCGACCATTCCACCGATTAACCAGGGTAGACGGGAGCGGACTAACAACCATACGGAGTCATCCTCTTCTACGTCTTCTGAGATACCGGCCATTACCTGAATATCTTCCTGGGCTGATTCTGTGATAAAATCGACCACGTCATCGATGGTGATTCGGCCTAACAACCGACCTTGTATATTCACGACTGGAATTGCCTCCAGGTCATATTTTTGCATTAAATCGGCAACTTCCTCACCCGTACTATAGGTCTGAACGGATACAATTTCATCTGCCTCAAAGACATCCTGAATCTTAGAACCGCGTTTGGCCAAAATGATTTTTTTCAAGGAAACCGTTCCTAATAAGATGCCGTCATCATCGACAACATACACAGAATATACTTTCTCTACATCTTCGGCTTGTCGGCGAATCTCCTCCACACATTCCGTTACCGTCTGCGTTACGTTGATTTTGATCAACTCTTTTTGCATTAAACCCCCTGCACAATCTTCATCGTAATGCATCAGGTCAATGATGAAACGGGCTTGCTCACGGTCTTTTAATAACGCGATGACCTCCTCACGGATACGGACTGGTTGTTCATTTAGAATATCCACGGCATCATCTGAATCGACGATGTTAATGTATTCAGAAATTTCTTTTGAGGTAAAGTGCTTTAAAAACTTCTTGCGGTCATCACTATCTAAAGTTGAAATGATTTCAGCCGCAATTTTTGTATCCAGTAGTTGGACTAAATATTTTGATTCATCGCCGTTCAACTCATATAAAATGGTGGTGATGTCGGCTGGGAAAAGGTCTTCAATTTTGGCAATAATCTCTTCGTTCGCTTGGGCTGTAATCAGCTGGCGAATATCCTCTAAAAACTCTTTGGTGAGTTCGAACGGAAGGTGCTGTACGTTGATTTCTTCCATGAGATTCGATTTTGAAAAGATTGAAGACGCAAGTACGGAATTTTTGATGGAAAATTTACCGCAAAAACCGTTAAATTATGCGCCTGGGTACCCTTGGGCTTCCCACAAGTGGGTCAATTCCACAAATTCAGCGACACCTAATTGTTCTGCACGTTTTGTTAATAGAGGATGATCGGGTAATTGCATCGCTCGCAACGCATTGCGTAACGTTTTTCGCCGTTGGTTGAACGCCATCTTGACCACAATTTTAAATTTTGCAGGATCGCAGCTTAGTTTTTTGTCCCAATTTCGGCGCATACGAATGACACCTGAGTTTACTTTGGGTGGCGGCGTAAACACCTCAGGACCTAAACTGAATAGGTATTCGACGTCATAATAGGCCTGCAACAAAACGCTGAGGATGCCATAATCTTTATTTCCAGGTTTAGCTGCTAGACGCATGGCTACTTCTTTTTGCAACATGCCCACGACTTCGACACATTGGTCCTTATATTCCAATACGCGGAAAAATATCTGTGTTGAAATGAAATAGGGGAAGTTTCCAACAATCGCAAATTTCGCATCGCCAAAAATATTCTCTAACGGATAGCGTAAAAAATCACCATCGATTAAGCGAGGGCCCGTAAATTCTAAATAATGCTTGCGGAGGTAGTCGACAGATTCTTTGTCGATTTCAATCAATGATGTTTCGTAGCTCTCGTTTTTAACAAGAAATTGGGTTAAAACACCCATCCCTGGCCCAATTTCCAACACTTTTTGATATTCACCTTGCGGTTGTAATCCATCCACGATTCGTTGGGCGGCATCTAAATCATTTAAAAAGTGTTGGCCTAAATTCTTTTTTGCTCTTACTTGCACGTGTTCTCGGGGCTTAAGGGTACGCGAAATTACGCCCTTTTTTGTACATTTAAGCAAAAAAAGGGATTAATGCCATGGCAGTTTGGGCAAACAAAACGAAGGAGGATCTAATTCATGAAATTCAAGAGCTTAAAAAGCAATTGGATGTCTTAGAAATTAACGATGGAATTGCCTCCGAAGCGACTTCCAAAGAAAACCTAATTCATACCCTTGCTGGCCTAAAATTGTTTGGTATCATTATGGCCCTCGATGGCACAATCGTATATGCCAATCCATTCACCCATTCTTTATTGAATTACAAGGCGGATGAACTAAACGGAAAAGATTTTTTTGCCACACTATTGCCCCAAGGAGAAACAGAAGACCGCCGAGCTTCCTTCCAGAAAGCCATCGCGGCAGGTGGTTTGTTTGAGGATCGAGAACGGAATTACATTACAAAAACCGGTGCCACTAAATGGGTAGAAGTTGCTTCTACCATTGTTCGGGAGTCATCCCAAATTTCATACCTAAGTATCATAGGAGAAGACATTACAGAACGTAAAAAAGTGGCCGAGGCCTTAACACGTTCGAATGCACAGTTACAGGATCTAATTAACAATACCACCGACCTTATTCAAATTACGGGTGTGACCGGCCGCTTTTTATTTGTGAATAAAGCATGGCTGGAAACCTTGGGTTATTCTGAGGAAGAAGCGCGTGATTTGAAAATGCAGGATGTTTTGCATCCTGAATTTGCGCATATTACCCAATCGCAATTCGACCTATTAGCTCGTGGTGAGGAGATTCCCGAATTTACCGCCGTATTTAAACGAAAGGATGGTAGACGTCTCTATGTTTCTGGTTCAGCTACTTGCCGCTTTGAGCGTGGAACTCCCACAGCATACCGTTGCATTCTTCATAATTCTACGGCCAAAGTCCGTGCGGAACGGGCCAATAAACTTTTCTCATCCATCGCGCAGGTTGCGATAAATTCAACCAATTTGGATGATTTATATGTCAACATCCACAAGCAGCTGGGTGAGGTGATTGACGTAAAGAATTTCTTTATTGCACAATATGATCCGGGGAAAAGTTATTTGTATTTCCCGTATTACATCGATGAATATTTCGATTCCCGCGTTCATTTTACCAAACGAAAGTTGGGGAATGGATTAACAGAATATGCGATTATGGCGAATAAACCCATGATTTTGCATGATGATGATATACATCAATTAGCCGCAGAGAAGAAAATTTACCTGTATGGAGTAGTTCCCAAAGTGATGCTTTGTGTGCCGCTTCGAATTGGAGATCGGGTGACAGGTATTATTGGCGTTAAGTCCTATGAGCGCGCCAATAAATATGAAAATCGCGATTTGGAATTACTGGACTTTATTTCCAGTCAAGTAGCGGTGGCCATCGCTCGTAAACAAGCTGAGGAAGCGTTAGCGCATGAAACGGCGCGATTGAATGCCATTTTTGAGGGTAGTTCTCACTTGATGTGGTCGGTGAATAAACGTCTCATGTTGACAAGTTTTAACCACGAATATGCCGAGTTACTCGAGCAAGAATTGCAAGTGAAGCCGCAACTTAATTTCAGCACGGAAAGTATGGGCTTCCAGCTCGTCGCTCCGAAAGAACGGCGGCCCCTCGAGGATAAATATAAACTCGCTTTCCGTGGCCAAAAGCAGCATTTTGAGCTCGAATTAGCAACAAAGCGTGGAGAGCAAAAATGGCTAGAGATTTACTTGAATCCCATTCAGTCCGGTGGAATGATAAGTGAAGTATCTGGGATTGCCCGTGATATTACAGATTTAAAGAAGTACCAAGCGGAGTTAGTTGAGGCGCGTGAGCAGGCTGAACATTCCCTCAAAGTGAAAGAACAGTTTTTGGCCAATATGTCCCATGAAATCCGAACGCCTATGAATGGGGTGATCGGTATGGTGGATTTATTGTGTGATTCTCCACTAAATGAGGACCAACAAGACTACTTGCAAACTATTCGTAAATCGTCTGAAACGTTATTACATATTTTAAATGACATTTTAGATTTAGCCAAAATCGAGGCAGGTAAAATGGTATTGCATCCGGCCGATTTGGTCTTTGAAGATTTATTGGATCGACTCATGTCCTTATTCACACCCATAGCGCATCAGAAGGGCAATAAAGTCGCCTATACAATTGCTCCAGATGTACCCAAAGTAGTGGTGGCAGATGAGACACGTTTACTGCAAATTCTTTCCAATTTGACGTCCAATGCATTGAAGTTTACGGAGAATGGCTCTGTGACAATATCGGTATCCACCACACAGGTGACTGATGTTCGTGCGGAATTGATGGTTCGAGTAACCGACACGGGTATCGGTATCAGTCCAGAAAACCTAAAGAAGTTATTCTCGGCGTTCCAGCAATTAGACAATTCTACTTCTAAAAACTATGGGGGTACCGGCTTAGGATTAGCCATTTCACGTGAATTCTGTAAGATGATGGAAGGGGAGATCGGGGTAGAATCGGTGGAAGGAGAGGGAAGTACATTTTGGTTTACGGTTCAACTAGCCATCGGTGATGCACGCAAAGCATCCTCGATTTCAAAGGCAGAGCGATTTGATATTTCAGGAACCCTAACAGAAGTACATGCCCGCATTTTATTGGTAGATGATAATGCGACTAACCGTAAAGTGGCGGCTCAGATTTTGTCCAAAGCTGGTTGCGAGGTGGAAACAGCAACCAGTGGTCAGGAAGCCATTAATCGCCTGGCTGTAGATGGAAACTTCGATTTGGTCCTCATGGATATTCAAATGCCTGAGATGGATGGAATGGAGACGACTCGCCGACTAAAATCTTTGGGACAGGTATTACCTCCTATCGTTGCCATGACGGCTTATGCGATGAAGGAAGATCGCGAAAGATTTCTCGCGGTAGGGATGGATGATTATTTAGCGAAACCAATTCGCGCCCAGCAACTCATTCAAATGGTGGGTAGATGGGTACATGATGGGCACGCTCCTGCAGATTTAGCACCTGATATATCTCAGGAGGTTGTAGACGAAGAAGTACTTAAATCACTTTCTGATGCAGTGGGTGGCGATCCAACTTTCGTGAAAGGTATGCTAACGGAATTTATTGCCGAAGCTGAGGAGCAAATTGCATCGGCTGAGCAAGCGTATGCGCGTAATGATTGCCAAGGTGTTCAATCTGAGTTACATACCCTCAAGGGAAATTCAGGGACATTGGGTGCCGCACAAGTGCATGTGATCTGTGAGAAAATAGAATTGAAAGCGAAAGTTTGTGAATTCAGCCAGTTTCCCGAGGAGATCATTGCATTAAAAGATGCATTAGCTCAATTTAAACAGCAGATTTCAGACAGATTCGCCTAATACGTGCCATATTGGCTTATTTTTCGCGTTCGAGTACCTCTGTTCACCGACAAATTTTCCGAGTTTTGTTCATGGTCAAGCAATTGCACCTACGGGTGAAAAATATTTTAACCACATGAACCCAGCCAACTATACATCGCAAGCGAGTATTGTTATTCAGCAAGCCATGGAAATTGCACAGGAGCGGGGCCAGCAGGCCATCGAGACGGGGCATTTGATGCAAGCTATTTTACAAGATCAAACGCAAACGGCTTCCTTTCTTTTAAAGAAATTAGGTATTTCGCCAAGTCAAATTCAAGCGATTTTAGGACCCATTTTGACTAGTTACCCCAAAGTTTCTGGGGAGCAGCCATATGCAAGTAATTCCTTACAACAGGCATTGCAGCGGGCTGAAAAATTAAAGAGTGATTTGGGTGATTCGTTTGTCAGCGTGGAAGTTTTGTTTTTATCCTTAGTGGACGGAAACGATTCAGTAGCCGATGCTTTGAAAAAGCTCGGATTAACAAGCAAAAATTTTAAACAAGCTATCATTGAACTAAGAGGAAATAGAAAAGTGAACGATCCACATGCAGAAGGTACTTACCAGTCTTTGGAAAAGTATGGTAAGAATTTAAATGAGTTAGCGAAAGCAGGTAAAATCGACCCGGTGATTGGTCGTGATGAAGAAATTCGTCGGGTCTTACAAATTTTGTCTCGTCGGACGAAGAATAACCCAATGCTTGTTGGCGAGCCCGGTGTCGGTAAAACGGCAATCGTAGAAGGCTTAGCCCAGCGAATTATGTCGGGAGATGTGCCTGAAAATTTGAAGTCTAAAATCATCATGTCCCTCGATATGGGTTTATTGGTTGCGGGGGCAAAATACAAAGGAGAATTTGAGGAGCGATTAAAAGCAGTTATCAAAGAGGTGACGGATTCTGATGGTGAAATCGTGTTATTCATTGATGAAATTCATACACTTATTGGCGCGGGGAGTGGAGGAGAAGGAGCGATGGATGCGGCCAACTTACTTAAGCCGGCATTGGCACGTGGTGAGTTGCATGCGATAGGGGCTACGACATTAAAGGAGTATCAAAAATACATTGAAAAGGATAAGGCGTTAGAGCGTCGTTTTCAATCCGTTATCGTGGATGAGCCCGATGTGGCTGATGCAATTTCCATCTTGCGTGGGATTAAGGATAAATATGAATTGCACCATGGCGTTCGGATACAGGACGATGCGGTCATTGCAGCCGTTGAGTTGTCGAGTCGTTACATTTCAGATCGTTTTTTGCCTGATAAAGCCATTGACTTAATGGATGAGGCTGCGGCTAAAATGCGTTTGGAAATCGATTCTGTTCCTGAGGCAATTGATGATATTCAACGAAAGATTATGTCCTTGGAGATAGAACGTGAGGCGATTCGTCGGGAAAACAACAAGGAAAAAGAGTCAATATTAAATCGTGAATTGGCTGATTTATCGGAGAAGCGGGATGCGCTTAAAGCTCAATGGCAGTCGGAGAAGGGTGTCCTTGACACCATTCGCGCGGAGAAAGAGAAGATAGATAAGTTGAAAATGGAAGCCGATCAAGCGGAGCGTCAGGGAGATTATGGCAAGGTCGCTGAAATTCGGTATGGCCGTTTGGTAGAGTCTGAGCAGATATTAAAGGATTTGCAAGTGAATTCGCAAGGAGCGAATGGTATGTTGCAGGAAGAGGTTACTGCTGAGAATGTGGCTGAGGTAGTGGCCAAATGGACAGGTATTCCGGTGAGTAAAATGTTGCAGACCGAGATTGAGAAATTATTACATCTGGAGGATGAATTGCATAAGCGTGTGGCGGGTCAAGATCAAGCGATTGAGCTCGTATCTGATGCGGTGCGTCGTTCGCGGGCTGGTTTGCAAGATCCTCGTAGGCCGATCGGATCTTTCATATTTTTAGGTACGACCGGAGTAGGAAAGACGGAATTAGCCAAGTCACTGGCGGCCTATTTGTTTAATGATGAGAACGCCATCGTACGCATAGATATGTCGGAGTACCAAGAGCGCCATGCCGTATCGCGTTTGGTGGGTGCGCCTCCGGGATATGTAGGCTATGATGAGGGTGGACAATTAACAGAGGCTGTTCGCCGCAAACCATATTCAGTTGTATTGTTGGATGAGATAGAAAAGGCGCATCCAGATGTGTGGAACATCTTGTTGCAAGTATTGGATGAAGGGCGATTGACTGATAATAAAGGTCGGACTGCGAATTTTAAAAATACGATTATCATCATGACGTCGAATATTGGTAGCCATTTGATTCAGGAGAAATTAGGTCAAATGGAAGGCTGGAATAACGCGATTCTCTTAGAGGAAGCGAAAGAGGAGGTGATGGTTTTATTGAAACAACAAGTGCGTCCGGAGTTTTTGAATCGGGTGGATGAGATTGTTTTATTTGAGCCCTTGACTGCGGAACATGCGCGCAAGATTTTGAGTATTCAATTTAAAGAAATTCAGCAGCGTTTAGCGGATCAGCACATTACGATTGAGGCTACGGAGGAGGCGTTAACTAAACTTGCGAAAGATGGCTTTGACCCTTTGTATGGCGGTCGGCCTATGAAGCGTGTACTCCAACGGGTCGTGTTGAATGAATTGTCGAAGTCTATTTTATCGGGTAAAATTCAAAAGGATTCAGCGGTGCTGATGGATGTGGATGCTGAGGGGAATTTGACGTTTGAGAATGTGGAGGTGGAGATATAATCACACCCCCCCAGGCGAATGCCTGGGGGGGTGTGATATTGTAAAGAAGCTACACCTCGCGTCTTAACTTTAAAAATTCTGCCAACAAACAGGTCTCGTAAACCGATAAATCGCTTCGGTTCCTACCGAGGTGCTTCGGGCGTCAGTTGTGGCTGGAAAAGGTCCGCCGTGCACCATAGCAGGGGATACTTCAACGCCGGTTGGGAAACCGTTTAACAAAATGCGGCCTACTTTTTGGCTTACTTCATCGATTAGTTCATCTAAATGCGCTAAGTCACTCTTTTCTGCTTGAATCGTAGCGGTCAGTTGGCCTGGCAATTGCTCTGTAAACGCAATCATTTCGGACAAATCCTTACAAACCACAGCTACGGTACATGGCCCAAAAACCTCTTCTAATACCTCAGGATGCGCTAATGCGTCATGTACGGAAGTACTAAATAAGCTGGGTGCTGGATTATCAGATGCCGTCAAGCGCTTCGTGGCTGGATGGTTATTCAAATTATTGAATCCGTGTTCAAATGCCTGTTTGATGCCCGCTGTTAGGAATGTCCCTAGGGGCATTTGGTCTAGTTTAGCTGCTAATCCGGTTAAGAAATTACGGTCTTTTTCAAGTATTACAAGTAAACCTGGATTGGTGCAAAATTGGCCTACGCCTAAGCAAATGGATTGGCTAAACGCGTCAGCTAAAGCTTCACCTTGCGTATTGATGCGATCACTGAATAAATAAACGGGGTTGATAGATCCCATTTCGGAATAAACGGGGATGGGAATTTCCCGTCGCACCGCCAGGTCGAATAATGCCTTTCCACCGCGGTAAGAACCTGTAAAGGCAACGGCCTTCGTTAAGGGGTTTGACACCAAAAACCCACCTATTTCATGTCCTTGAGCATGTAAAAGAGAGAATGTGCCATCTGGCATGCCCGTTTTTTGAGCTGCTTTTTGGATGGCTTGACCTACTAACTCACAGGTATTTGGGTGTGCTGGATGTGCTTTAAATACGACGGGGCATCCGGCAGCTAAGGCTGATAGGGTATCCCCACCTGCAACAGAAAAGGCTAAGGGAAAGTTACTTGCACCAAAAACAACGGTTGCTCCCAGCGGAATCTGTTTTTGTACTAGGCGAGGCTTCGGGAGTGGCTGGCGTTCCGGCATGGCTTCATCTATAATTTCACGTTTCCAGGCTGGATTGGAGATAAAATTGGCAAATGCTTGAATTTGACCAATCGTCCGACCGCGCTCTCCGGTGATACGTGCTTCCGGAAGACCAGATTCGGAGCAAGCTGTTTTGATTAAATCATCACCAATGGCCAAAATTTCTTCGGCAATACCGTTGAGAAATGCAGCTCTTTCCGTGTCTGAAATATTTCGGTAAATTTTAAAGGCCGAGGAGGCTTTCGTTAAAGCTTCTTGGGCTTCATCGGCTGTTGCTTCCACAAATTCTTGTGGCAAAACTTCACCTGTAACGGCTTGTACACCTTGAAAATGACGTTGTCCAGCAGCTTTAGTTTGAAAGCCAATAATTTGTTTTCCAGTTAAATTCATGGGTGTACGGTTTGTATTAGCGTTCCGATCGGTTCGATTTGAATGTGTATTTCGTCGTGTGCTTGTAAGGTGAATGGAGGATCCGGGACAATACAGGTTCCGGTCATCAGGTAAGCTCCCTGAGGAAAGCTCATTTCACGGGTCAAATATTCTCTGAGTTCCTCATGACTCCGTTTCATTTGGGATATTTGGGTTTCTCCTTGAAACACTTCTTGTTTCGCCCGGTAAATACGCATGGATATAATCGTTTCCGGAGCAAGTGGTTTTTCGGTGACCAATAAACATGGTCCGATACCTGCGGAGGCGTCATATACTTTTGCTTGCGGGAGGTAGAGTGGATTTTCACCCTCGATATCACGGGAGCTCATGTCGTTTCCGATGAGGTATCCGGCGATTTGGTGTTGTTTATTGATAAATAGAGTTAATTCAGGTTCAGGTACATTCCAAGCAGAATCTTTACGAATTCGTACGTGGCCGTTATGTCCAACAGCGCGTAATTTATTGCCTTTGTAGAATATTTCGGGCCTTTGGGCGTCATACACTTTATCGTAAAAGGTGTCGCCACCAGATTCTTTGGATTCTTCCATCCGAGCCACTTTGCTGCGCAAATACGTCACACCAGCTGCCCAAATCTCCTGGGAGTCAATGGGTGTTTGGGTGGTTTCAGCAGCTGATTCAGTAAATGATTGTTGGCCACAAATTTCAAATAGATTAGTCTGATTAATGAACTCATCCCAATTTTCCTTCAAGGGGATCGTGAATTTTCCTGATATATTTTCGATTTGAATACCGGATGCTACCCGGTAGATTTTATAATAGTTCATAGGTTTTCGTTATGCTAAAAACAAATCTACTGAATCGGTGGCGAAGGGAAAAGGGTGGAGGGTTATAAATTTGGGAATGACAGGTCTTCATCGATTAATGGCCAATGAACCCCCAAACCAGATGGGCTAATTTGATAGGTATTGCGTTCAGTTAAACTTGCATGCAACAATTTTTTTGAAATATCAGCAATGGCCGTTTTTGCGAAAAATTGTGGGCATTTCTTGTGATTTTTCACAAGAAATGAATGATTCAACCTTGCCCTGGAAATTAACTGGTAATCAATTTAATTTATCAATTACTTGATTTTAATAAAGAGCAAGTGCTTTGTCCAAGGCTGATTGAACTTCAGCGGATATTCGTTTAGCAAAGTGGAGTTGGTACATACAATCATTATTTACCTCTTGCTCGATGATTTGAATCTGATATTTTTTGATAACCTTCATGACCTCATTCATTTGTGGATAGCTAAATCGAATTTCAAGTGCCTCCATCGGTTCGATTTCAATGATTTCAGCAGCTGCAAAAGCCTCCAAACTTGCCTCTTTATAGGCCTGAATTAAACCGGGGACACCCAATAATGTTCCTCCAAAATAGCGAACCACGGCGACAAGCGTAAAGTGTACTTCGCTGGAAAGGATCGTATTTAGGATTGGCTTTCCTGCGGATCCTGAAGGTTCCCCATCGTCATGGGACCGAGCTTCCTCCGGCGTGAAACCCAACCGGTACGCATAGCAAATATGCCTAGCCTTTGGATGCAATTCCTTTAGGTGATTTAGCTGCTCCTTGATATCTTCGAGATCTTTCACCGGAAATACATATCCGATGAATTTACTTCCTTTATCTTTGTAGATTCCCTCAGCAGGTTGGGCAACAGAAAAGTAGGAATCGGGTAGGGACATGCGCAAAAATATAAATTTAATGTATGCATAACAATCATTTTTTCCTACGCATTCTTGCCCAGCAGCTGCGTCAAATTTTGACCTATGCGCGCTTAAAGCAATGTTTTTCGCAGGAAAAAGATGAATTAGTGATTGGGTTTGAACGCCAAAACGGCGATGATTTTTGGATCAAATGCTGTTTTAGCCCGCAATTTTCAACCTTGCAATTCCCCACCCAATTTCACCGAGCTGGTCGTAATTCGATTGATCTTTTTTCCGATTTATTGTTGCACGAGGTGCAAGATGTCTATGTTTTTGAAAATGAAAGGGCGATTGGGTTGGATTTTTTAGGCCAACAAACCCTCGTGTTAAAGCTTTTTGGAAACCGGTCAAATGTAATCCTTTTTCAGGAAGGGGAACATGTTGCGCAGTTTCAAAAGAAATTAGGCAAAGATTATGAACTTAGTTTATCTGCTTTGCACCGGAGCATTCCGCAAGATTTTGATGCATTTGAGTTAGCTACTGGAGATTATAAGGCGCTTTATCCTACGCTTGGGAAGGAGGCTTCTGCCTATTTGGACGCTATCGGTTATCCCAATAGGTCGCTCGAGGCGCAATGGGAATTACTTCAAGATACACTACAAAACTTGGAGGAGCCGCTTATCTCTATCATCGAGACCACGAAAGGAATTGGCTTAACTATTTTTCCGATTCATGGGGAGGCGCTATTCCAAAGCCAAAATGCAATCGACGCGCTCAATCAATTTTATAGCCTGCATTATTCCATCGGTGAGTTTCGACGAGAGAAAAGTGTATTACTAGAATTACTCACTAAACAGCGTGTTAAAGCAGTTCATTACTTAGAGAGCCTCACAAAGCAGCAACATGTGCGTGAGACAAATCTCGCCTATGAGGAAATTGGGAATATACTCATGGCCTTTTTGCACCTCATTCCAGCCGGAGCCAAATCTGTTGAACTCGAGGATTTTTACCACGGCGGTACGATTCAAATCAAATTGAATCCACTACTGTCTGGCCCGGAAAATGCAGAAAATTACTACCGTAAGGCAAAGAATTACATCAAAGAAATTGCGCATTGGCAAGCGAATGTGGATCGTAAACAAGCAGAAATAGAGTTATTGAGCGAACAGCTGAGTCAAATTTCAACTGCGGAAAATCGAAAGCAGTTGAAACCCTTTCTCCCACTGCTTCGCGTGAATGCTGCATCTGTTGCGGATATGTCAGATCTGCCTTTCAAGCAATTTGAAACGGATGGCTGGCAAATTTGGGTCGGTAAAAATGCCAAAAACAATGATCTATTGACGCTTAAATATGCTAAGAAATTTGACATATGGTTGCATGCACGGGATGTATCAGGTTCCCATGTAATTATACGAAATCCCCAGCAGCGCACCGTACCCAAACATATCATCGAAAAGGCTGCAGAATTAGCTGCACATTTTTCAAAGCGCGCGACTGAATCATTATGTCCGGTGATTGTAACAGCAAAAAAATATGTGCGCAAAACGAAAGATCTTTTACCGGGCCAAGTAATTGTGGATCGGGAAGAGGAGGTTGTACTTGTTCGTCCGACATATTGGGAATAGCATAATTCCTTTAAATCCTTTTCTTTTCTCCTTAAATACCCTATTTTCGTAGCTGATTACCCTATACTAAACTCCTCAATTTATGCAATCACATAGTTTACAACTCCTCGATTACTTAGTCTTTTTGTTTTATTTCATCGTCGTTTCAGGTTACGGCTATTGGATTTACAACAAGAAAAAGTCGAAAATTACAGACTCAAATGATTTCTTTTTAGCTGAAGGTTCATTAACCTGGTGGGCCACAGGGTCTTCCTTAATTGCCTCTAATATCTCAGCAGAGCAATTTATTGGAACATCAGGGGATGGTTTCCAAATGGGTCTGGCGATTGCTACCTATGAATGGATGGCCGCAGCAACACTCTTGATTGTGGCGATTTTCTTTATGCCCATCTATTTAAAGAACAAGATTTTCACTATGCCGCAGTTTTTAAATCGGCGGTATAATTCAACAGTGAGTTTAATCATGGCCGTTTTTTGGCTCCTATTATATATTGCGGTTAATCTAACCTCTATTTTATATTTGGGCGCTCTAGCGGTTTCTACGATTTCAGGTCTTGACTTCACCGTTTGTATGATTGCCATGTCAGTGTTTGCTATTGTCATTACATTAGGTGGAATGAAGGTAATTGGCTATACGGATGTGATTCAAGTGATCTTCTTAGTTTTAGGTGGTTTGGTAACGTCGTATTTGGCCTTAGATTTAGTATCCGAGCGATTTGGGGGTGAAGGTGTAATGAACGGAATGAACCATTTAATGACCAAAGCCCCAGATCATTTTCACATGATCTTTACGAAAGATAATGCCAACTACCCATCACTTCCAGGTTTAGCTGTTTTGATTGGGGGTATGTGGATTGTCAATTTGAATTATTGGGGATGTAATCAATACATTACGCAGCGTGCATTGGGAGCAGATTTGCCAACTGCGCGTAATGGTATTTTGTTTGCAGCGTTCTTAAAAATGATGATGCCTATCATCGTTGTTTTGCCAGGTATTGCCGCTTATTTACTGTGGAAAGACGGTATGTTCCAAGCAGAAATGATGAAGGATGGCGTTCTCAGCAAGGATAATGCATACCCTGTTTTATTAAATCTATTGCCAGTGGGCCTAAAAGGTTTATCCTTTGCAGCCTTAACTGCAGCGGTTGTTGCTTCCATGGCAGGTAAAGCGAATTCGATTTCAACGATCTTCACATTGGATATCTACAAGAACTACATTAATCCAAATGCTTCTGAGAAGCAACTAGTTTCCATTGGTCGGATTGCCGTTGTGGCAGCTACTGTTATCGCTGTTTTAATCGCTCCATTCATGGGTATTGATAAGAAAGGTGGATTCCAATTTATTCAAGAATATACGGGCTATTTCTCTCCAGGTATTTTTGCCTTGTTTATCATGGGATTCTTTTGGAAGCGTACTACGTCAAAGGCCGCTTTATTCGCTTTATTGGGAGGGGTATCGTTCTCCATTATATCCAAATATATTCCAACATGGACTGGAGTGACGGATAGTATTTTCTATAGCTCATTCCAAGATGCTGATGGCATGTATGTGATTCCTTTTATTGACCGTATGGGTTGGGTATTTACATTCTGTATCACATCGATGGTGGTTATTTCATTGCTAGATCCTGAGTCTAAGAACAATCCTAAAGGGTTGGAAATCGATGCTTCGATGTTCAAATTGACTCCATCATTTATCGTGGGATCTGTAATAATCGTGATGATGTTATTGGGCTTATATACCTATTTCTGGTAGACTTCATTTGTCAAGGCGTTTAACTGATTATGCTTCGGTGTGATTTTTTAAACGCCTTTTTATTTGCCTAGGTTTTTCTGTTCAGTCGTCAATTTGTAAAAATATATCGTTCCATTGGAAATCAAATTAATCAAGAATCGATCCGATATCGGAGCCGGAACGCGAGGTTCTGATATGGGGATAGACGCCTTAGAAATTGCGGCAATCAATGCAGATGATGATTTTTTCCATCGCCACGTACATGAAGATGTTCAGACGCATAATGAAACGATTTACCAGAAAAATACCAATAGTTTTGCCAAACGCATAGAACATGTCCTACAGCAATGTGATCGTGTTTGTTCAGTTGTTGCTAAGAACCTACAGCAAGACTTTTTTCCTATTGTTTTATCGGGTGATCATTCCTCTGCATTGGGTGTAATTAGTGGTATTAAAAAAGCCTATCCGGATAAAAAGCTGGGTGTGGTTTGGATCGATGCGCATGCCGATTTACATTCTCCCTACACCTCACCATCCGGAAATATTCATGGCATGCCTTTGGCAGCCGCTTTGCACATGGATAATTTGCCTTGTACTGTGAACGATGTTTCGCCTGAAACTGTGGACTCTTGGAACGCGTTAAAGAATGTTGGTATTTCACAATCCAAATTCTCAAGTGACCATTTGGTATTTTTTGGTTTACGGGATTTTGAAGCCGCTGAGGAGCATCTCATTAATCAATTCGGAATACTACATTACAGAGTGGAACAAATTCGTGCAGCTGGATTAATTCATTGTGTGCAAGAAGCCATTACGAAGTTGCAGGATACGGAAATTATATTCATTTCATTTGATGTTGATTCGCTTGATTGTGATCAAATTTCCTATGGTACCGGAACGCCTGTAAAATCTGGATTTAATTCAGAGGAGGTCTTGGCCATACTTGAATTATTTCTTGCAACCAGAAAGGTCGTTTGTCTAGAGGTTGCAGAGATAAATCCTTTGCTTGATAACAAAGGGAATAAGATGGCAGAGACAGCCTTTGGGATTTTAAGTCAATTAGAGAAAAAGATCATACAGTAGTAAGTAGTCAGTGGACAGTCGCTAGTCTTCAGTCATTAGTCTAACGTCCAATGTCCAGCGTCCAGTGTCTAACGTCCAGCGTCCATCGTCTAACGTCCAGTGTCTACATTGCACCTTTGATAATCGAATCAACCACAGATGGATCAAGCAGCGTCGATGTATCGCCTAAACTACCAAATTCCCCTTCGGCAACTTTCCGTAAAATGCGGCGCATGATTTTACCCGAACGCGTTTTTGGCAAACCCGTTACAAACTGAATCTTATCAGGTTTGGCAATGGGTCCAATCACACGCGAAACGGTGGCTAAAATATCCTTGCGGGTTAATTCATCGTTGATCGTTGGATGTTCACATATCACATAGGCATAAATCCCTTGTCCTTTCACATCATGTGGATATCCCACAACAGCTGATTCAATGACCCCGGTATGCATATTGATGGCATTTGCAACCTCAGCTGTACCTATTCGGTGGCCTGAAATATTCATGACATCATCGACACGTCCTGTAATTCGGTAATACCCATCTTCATCCCGCATACATCCGTCGCCTGTAAAATACAATCCTGGATAGGTTGAGAAATACGTTGTTTTGCATCTTTCATGGTCACCGTAGGTAGTTCGAATAATGGATGGCCAAGGATATTTGATACATAAATTTCCATTGACGCCATTTCCTTCGATTTCTTTTCCGTTTTCATCCACTAAGATCGGTTGGACCCCCGGTAAAGGCAAGGTCGCAAATGCGGGTTTTAAGGGTGTTATGCCGGCAATCGGTGAAATCATCAAACCTCCCGTTTCTGTTTGCCACCAGGTATCGACGATTGGACATTTGCCTTGGCCGATTTTTTCGTTGTACCAATGCCAAGCTTCCTCATTAATCGGTTCGCCCACTGATCCGAGTACACGAAGTGAACTTAAATCTTTTCCTGCTAAAATTTCATCGCCAAAGCCCATCAACGAACGAATCGCCGTAGGGGCTGTGTAGAAAATATTTACTTGGTGTCTTTTGATAATATCCCAAAAACGGCCTGCATCTGGGTAGGTAGGGATACCCTCAAACAAGACCGAAATGGCCCCATTTAATAATGGACCGTAAACCAAATAGGAGTGACCTGTAATCCAACCGATATCTGCGGTACAGAAAAATACATCGCCAGGATTGTATTGGAACACATTGGCAAACGTATATGCCGTGTAAACCATGTATCCTCCGCAGGTGTGTACGACACCTTTCGGTTTGCCCGTGGAGCCTGATGTATAAAGTATAAATAAAGGATCTTCTGCGTTCATAGCCTCCGGAGCGCAAACTTCAGAAGCTTCGGCTTCTTCCTCTTCCCACCACAAATCACGCCCTTTCAACATGGAAATAGGTGTTTGGGTGCGTGTTTTTACAATCACGGTTTCTACACAAGGACATGAAGCCAATGCATCGTCCACCGTTTCTTTCATCGGAATAGTTTTATTTCCGCGTACGGCACCGTCCGTCGTGATGACTAGTTTACAATGAGAATCGTTGATGCGATCGGTTATAGATTGCGCGGAAAAACCGCCAAAAACCACCGAATGAATAGCCCCAATACGCGCACAGGCTAAAACAGCAATAGCTAATTCCGGAATCATGGGCATGTAAATACATACACGATCACCTTTGCCTACACCTTGTGCTTTTAAAACATTACTGAATTTGCAAACCCGCGCATGCAATTGGCGATAGGTCAATGTAACCGCTTTGTCACCCGGTTCATTGGGTTCATATATAATTGCAGCCTGATCTGGAATCGTTTTTAAATGGCGATCTAGCGCATTTGCAGTAATATTCATTTGGCCATCTTCAAACCATTTGACGGAATAATCATCAAAACTCCAATCTAAAACTTGGGTAAATGGCTTAATCCAATCAAACTCGTTGGCAATTTGAGCCCAAAACTGTTCTGGTTTTTCTACACTTAGGGAATACGCTTCGTGGTATTCTTGTAAATTTTTAATGCGCATGTTTTTTTTGATCAAACTCTCCTGTCAAGGCAAAATCTCCGAATAG
>JACCDL011514570.1_pt1 | contig 23760 bp, 19 predicted proteins | sample 7441931 | NCBI WGS metagenome assembly JACCDL01 (sample SAMN15323437, study PRJNA562643) | freshwater metagenome | isolation source: river surface water | place: USA:Blue River Watershed | collected 2017-08-16 | reverse complement strand
GGCTTGCCACTCATCGGCCGCGTCGCCGCGGGTAAGCCCATTCTCGCAGAAGAGAACATCGAAGCGCGCTTCAACATCGATCCCGACATTTTCTCGCCCCGTCCCCATTACCTGCTCAAGGTCACCGGCATGTCCATGAAAGACGCCGGCATCCTCGATGGCGACCTGGTGGCGGTGCACCGCACTCCCGAGGTGCGCAATCGTCAGATCATCGTCGCGCGTCTCGAGAACGAGGTTACGGTCAAGCGCTACAAGCAGGAAGGCCCGACGGTGTGGCTGCTGCCGGAGAACGCCGACTTCGAGCCTATCCGCGTGAACCTGCGTGAAGAGCCGCTGATCATCGAAGGGGTGGTCGTGGGTGTGCTGCGCCGCGGTGCCACCGCCGGCAAGGCGACGCCCGCCGGTCTCATGTAACTCGCACTCTCACCGGCTCGTCCGGAGGTTTCCATGTCTGTCTTCGAACTGCTCCCTTCGCCGGGCGCAGCGGATGCGCTCGCGCCAAAGAAATCGAAACGTCATCACAAGGTGACGGTGAAGCCTGCCGTTGCGACACCACGCGCGAGTCTGCAGCGATTCCAATGTCCCTGCGGATGCGAGAGGCGTAGCTGGTTTTCGCAGCCGCGATCCTTGCGTAGCACACCGGTTGTGGCATCGGCAGCCGATTCTGCATCGTGAGTCATTCTTCTCGTTTCAATCCGCGAGTGCGTTGTTTCCATGGCTCCCTCGATTCCAGACAGCGGCCCGAGTCTCGCGCTCGAGTCGCTGCTCGAACATCCGGCCATCTGGTCCGGTCGCAACGCTGCACGCGTCGCTACGCTCAGCACGGGCTACGCTGAGCTCGACGCTGCGTTGCCCGGCGGCGGTTGGCCCGCTGCCGGACTCATCGAAATCCTCACTGCTCGAAACGGCATCGGTGAAATGCAGTTGCTCGTGCCTTTGCTCGTACGGGTTGGTCAAATGACACCGCCCCGTTGGACCGCTTGGATCGCGCCGCCCTTTGAGCCCTATGCGCCTGCACTCGTGGCAGCCGGGGTGCCGCTTGCACAGCAACTCATCATCCGCACGAGCCAAGCGCTGTGGGCGCTGGAGCAAACCTTAGTCTCAGGGGGATGCGCGCTCGTGCTCGGTTGGCCCGGTGCCGTACCTTCAGGCAGCGCCTTGCGTCGCCTGCAGTTGGCGACCCAGCGGGGTGGGGCGCCGGCATTTTTGTTTCGCCCATTGAGCGAGGCTGCGCGTTCGTCCGCAGCCGAGTTGCGTATTGCGTGCGAATCTTTGCCGGCTGATGAATCCATGTCCGGTGCGCGTCTGCAACTGCTGAAGAGCCGTGGTGGGCGGCGGCATGCCTTCACGGTGTATTGGAATCATGGCCAGGCGTGAGCGCGTCTCGTCGACGCGACGGGCGTTTGCCACGACACGGCATGTCGCTTCTGCCTCGCGGTCAACAGGCACCGCGGTGCCAACTGGCCGATCGACGACGGCATCCGCAGCGCCGGCACATCAGACTGAGCCGCTTTTCGTCGAGTTGCCTGTTGCCGATTTGCCCTTCGAAAACACACCTGCGGAATCGTGGTTGGCGCTGCAGTGTGTCGACATCCAATCGGGTGCACTCCAATCAGACGCACTCGAACGACTGTCTGCTTTAGCCATGGACTACACGCCACGCGTCAGCATTGAAGAGCCCGATGCGGTGGTTCTCGAAGTACGTGGCAGCTTTCGTCTCTTCGGCGGTGCGCGTGTCTTGTGTCGGCAAATCGTGGCGCGTGCACAGGCCGTGTCTGTGCCCGTCGATTGGGCACTGGCACCGACACCGTTGGCAGCACTGGCGTTGGCTAGGGCCAAGCAAAACCTGCTCGTCTCGAGTCGGGAGCGATTGGTGGGTCTATTGTCGCCATTGCCAATCGCTGTATTGCGCTGGCCATACGAGCAAGTCGAGCGCCTCGAGTCGATCGGTGTGAGAACGCTAGGTGCCTTGTTGCGTTTGCCACGCGCGGGTTTTGCGCGCCGATTTGGGCAACCTGCATTGCAGATGCTCGATCGCTTGACCGGCGCCACTGCCGATCTGCGCAAACCGCATCGAGTGCGCGAGCGTTTTCACGCTCGTCGTGAACCTGATTTCGAGTTACGGACTCAAGCTGCCGTATTGGCTTATCTAGAACCTTTGCTTGCCGATCTCGAACGATTTCTCTGCTTGCGACAAGCGGGAATCGAGTCGCTGCAATTACGGTTGTATCATCGATCACCCGTACCGACTACGCGAGTGACGCTGCGATTTGCCTCAATGCAGTGGCAGGCCTCTGCCTGTCGCGAGTTGTTGTCTCTGCAGTTGTCGCGTTGTGCTTTACCGGCGGCAGTCACGCTCTGCGAGTTGCGCTCGGGAGCGTTGCGACCTCGCATCGCTTGCAGCGCCTCACTTTGGCGTGCTGGCGAGCGGGGCGCTGGTGTGACAGGTGAAGTACCTGCCTTGGTTGAGCGGTTGCGGGCGCGCTTGGGCGATGAGGCGGTCTATGGCCTTTGTCTCGTACCCGAGCATCGACCCGAGCGGGCTTGGCGTGTCGCAGAACCGCGTGCGCCAAGCTATACATCTCGATCAGCTAAAAGTGCTTCGGATGATTGCGCCGGTACCACGGCGAGTAGCAATGCAGGCAGCCTCGTCACTCGGCGCCCCTTATGGTTGCTGCATCAACCGCGAGACCTGCCTTGCGCGCTCTCACAACTGCAGTTACTCGAGGGCCCCGAACGTATCGAGACCGGATGGTGGGATGGCGCAGACGTCGCGCGTGATTACTACATCGCTCGCCATCGCGATGGCAGTCGCCTCTGGATCTATCGCGAGCGCTCGGCACCCCATGCGTGGTACTGGCATGGGGTGTTTGGCTGAGTTTGTTTGTGGCCGTACATGCTTACGCCGAATTGCACTGCCTGAGCAGCTTCAGTTTTCTGCGTGGTGCATCGCAGCCGCAAGAGCTAGCGACGCGCGCAGTGGAGCTCGGGTACGCGGCTTTGGCGATCACCGATGAGTGTTCAATGGCCGGAGTGGTGCGGGCGCACACGGCGCTACGCGACACGCCGACACGGTTGATCGTCGGCAGCGAGCTGCGTTTGAGCGAGGGACCTCTGTTGGTGGCACTTGCGAACGATCGACAGGGCTACGGCAGTTTGTGTCGACTGATCACGCGTGCGCGACGACAAGCGCCGAAGGGTGAATATCGGCTGTGCCGCACCGATCTCTTCGAACTGCTCGAGCCGTCGCATGTTTCCTTGTTGTGGGCGCCCACGTGGTCCGAGTTGCAATCCGAGTCGCAAAAAGAAAGCTGCGATACTTTCGCAAGTGAGCTGCAACAGCACTACGCTGGCTCGGCATGGCTCGCCGTCGAGTTACTGCGTGATGGCACCGAGCGACGACATCTGCAGGCCGCCACCGCTTTGTCTGCACGCAGTGGTTTGCCGTTGGTGGCAGCGGGTGGAGTGTGCATGCACCGTCGTGAGCGACGTCGCTTGCATGATGCGTTGACAGCCATTCGGTTGCGAACCACCGTCGATGCAGCAGGCCTTGCATTGTTGCCAAGCGGCGAGCGACATCTGCGCGAGCGAGCGCGTCTTGCACGGCTTTATCCATCGTCACTTCTGCAAGAAACCATCGTGATCGCCGAGCATTGCCGTTTTTCGCTCGATGAATTGCGTTATGAGTATCCGCGCGAACTCGTGCCCGACTCCTACACGCCAGCTTCCTGGCTGCGCACCTTGGTTGAACGCGGTGCATCAAGGCGATGGGATCAAACGCCAGCGCCTGTGCGACAACTCATCGAACATGAACTCGCGCTGATCGCCGAACTCGGCTACGAACCCTATTTCCTGACCGTGTACGACATCGTCGATTTCGCCAGGCAGCGCGGCATTCTCTGCCAAGGTCGAGGTTCGGCAGCCAACTCCGTCGTCTGCTATTGCCTCGGTATCACGGAGGTCGATCCCTCGCGCATGTCGGTGTTGTTCGAGAGATTCATCTCGCGCGAGCGTAACGAGCCACCGGATATCGATGTCGATTTCGAGCACGAGCGTCGTGAGGAAGTTATCCAATACCTTTATTCGAAGTACGGCCGACATCGCGCAGCACTTGCCGCAACGGTCATCAGTTATCGACCTCGCAGCACCTTGCGGGATCTCGGGCGAGCGCTCGGATTCGATCCGATCGTGATCGAAAGCCTCGCCAAATCGGCGAGTCGCTGGGATCGATCCATCGACATCGAGCGCTTAGAACTGCCGGCACAGGCAGTCGACATCGACCGTCAGCGCTTGCGTTTGTTGTTCGAGTTGGCCGAAGAGCTGCTCGGCTTCCCGCGTCATTTGTCGCAGCACGTCGGTGGCTTCGTGATTGCGCGCGACTCGCTCGAGGAGCTCGTGCCGATCGAGAACGCCAGCATGCCGGATCGAACCGTCATTCAATGGGACAAAGACGATCTCGATGCGCTCGGGCTACTCAAGGTGGATGTGCTGGCGCTAGGTATGTTGACGGCGATCCGTCGGGCGATCGATCTCATTTCAGCGTGGCGTTGCGAGCGCGGCGGTGTGCCGCTGACGCTCTCGAAGATCCCCGCAGAAGATCCGGAAGTTTACGACATGCTCTGCCGAGCTGATTCGGTGGGCGTATTCCAGATCGAATCGCGTGCGCAGATGAACATGTTGCCGCGACTACGACCGCGTTGTTTCTACGATCTCGTGATCGAAGTGGCGATCGTGCGGCCCGGGCCCATTCAGGGCGACATGGTGCATCCGTACCTGCGACGGCGGCGCGGTGAGGAAGTCATCGACTATCCGAGTGAGGCGGTCAAAGGCGTTTTAGAACGTACGCTCGGTGTGCCGATCTTCCAGGAGCAAGTGATGCAGATTGCGATTGTCGCGGCTGGCTTCTCGCCCGGTGAGGCGGATCAACTGCGTCGTGCGATGGCGGCTTGGAAGCGTCGCGGCGGTCTTGGGCACTTCGAGGAACGATTGATTCAAGGTATGCGTGCGCGCGGCTACACGGAAACTTTCGCGCAAAGGGTATTCGCGCAGATCCAAGGTTTCGGTGAGTATGGGTTTCCCGAATCGCATGCAGCGAGTTTCGCTCTGTTGGTTTATGTGTCTGCTTGGCTCAAATGTCATGAGCCTGCGGCGTTCACGGCAGCGCTACTCAACAGTCAGCCCATGGGCTTTTATTCGCCGTCGCAGTTGGTGCGAGATGCGCGTGAGCATGGTGTCGAGGTTCGCGCGGTCGATGTCCTGGTGAGCGATTGGGATTGCACGCTCGAGGCGACTCTGACCGGCAGGCCCGCGATTCGACTCGGTCTGCGGCTCGTACATTCTTTGACAAGAGCCGGTGCCGACAGGGTGGTGGCTGTGCGCGATCGTATCGGCAGCTTGCAGGATCTCGTACGACACGCCGGACTCGATCGCGGTGACCTCGAGGCGCTCGCTGCGGCGGGGGCTTGTGCGAACTTGACGGGTAATCGTCACCAGGCTTTCTGGTCGGTGGCAGGCACGGAAGTCGAACTTCCTCTGGCACCCTGTGCCGAGGAGCCGGCTTTGCCGCTGCTGCCGGTGCCGACGGAAGGGCAGAATCTGGTAGCTGACTATCGCTCGATTGGCTTGACCCTGGGCCGACATCCGCTGGCTTTGCTGCGCTCGATGTTTTCGCCTCGTGAGGTGTGCACTGCGTCACAATTGTTGAGCCTGCCGCATGAGACTCCCGTCTCGGTCGCGGGCTTGGTGACGATGCGACAGCGGCCGGGTACCGCCAGTGGCGTGACCTTCGTCACGCTCGAGGATGACACTGGCTACGTCAATCTCATCGTCTGGAAGCGCATCGGTGTGCAATACCGGCGTGAACTGCTGCACTCGCGTCTGCTCGAAGCAGAGGGTTATCTGCAGCGCGAAGGGGCGGTGCTGCACGTGATCGTCGAGCGCCTACACGATCGCTCGGCTTGGCTTGGACGCCTTGCGACTCGATCGCGAGACTTTCGCTAAAGCGATGGTCGTTGCGACTCAGCGCTTGGCTTTGCGAGGCTTCTCGTCGATTCCGATGTCGTAATCGTCGAAGTCGCTGGTGAGTTCGGCGGTCCGCTTCTCCTCACGTAGGCGCTCGAGCTTGCGCCAGGCAGGGTCGCCCGATGGCTTAGGCCCCCCGCGGCGTCGCCCTTGTTCGAAATCTCGGATGACCTGATCGAAGTCCTCGCCCGATTCGAGGGCCTCGTCATCCTCGTAGTCGTCTTGCTCCGGTCTCTCGTTCATGGCACCACTGCCACCTAACCCCCAGACGCGCAAAATGTATTGCGACGCCGCGCAGCTTGCAACGGGGTGACGATGAGCGTTACCGCACCAAAGTGTTCATTTCGAAGATGGGCATCAGCATGGCAAAGACGATGGCGAGCACGAACACCCCCATCCCGACGATCATGAGGGGGCCGAGCAGGCCGACCAAGGCGGTCAGCAGACCGTCCAACTCCCGCTCCTGATTGGTAGCGGCTCGATCGAGCATTTCCTCGAGCCGACCGCTGGCCTCGCCGCTCGAGATCAGGTGAACGGTCATCGGCGGGAAGAGTTTGCTGGCCGCCAGCGAGCGCCCGATGGGGGCGCCTTCGCGAATCCGCTCGGCTGCCTCTTCGACAGCGGCGCGCATCGGCCGGTTCGTCATCACGGCGCCCGCAATCCGCAGGCCCTCGAGCACGGGTACGGCGCTACCGGTGAGGATGCTCAAGGTGCGTGTGAATCTCGCGGTATCGAAGCCGCGGATCAGTTTGCCTGCGAGAGGCAAGCGCAGCGTCCAGCCATCGAACCGAAAGCGCGCCTCGGGTGCGCGCAGCCAGCGTTTGAAGAGCACCCCGGCGATCGCCAGCGCGAGTAACAACCACAAGCCGTAATCACGCAGGCCATCGCTGACGAGCAGCAGGACTTGGGTCATCCACGGCAGCGCGTTCTGGCCTGATTCGAATACCTCGACGACTTTGGGGACGACGTAGGTCAACAAGCCCGAGATGATGGCGATGCACATGATCGTCAGCACGATCGGATACAGCAGGGCGCCGATGATCCGTTGCCGAAGTTGATCACGGTTCTCGGTGTAATCGGCAAGCCGCTCGAGCACCACATCGAGTCTGCCCGATTGCTCACCGGCGGCCACCGTTGCCCGATAGATCTCGGGGAAAACGCGCGGAAACTCGCCGAGCGCTGCAGCGAGTGTGAGGCCTTCCGTCACTCGAGCGCGCACGGCCGTCACGGTCTTTTGTACGGCGGGCTTCTCCGACTGCTCCGACACGGCACGCAGCGCATCTTCGAGCGGTAGGGCGGCCTTGACGAGCGTGGCGAGCTGTCGCGTGAGCAGGGCCAGATCGGCGTTGCTGATGCGCTTGCCTACGGTGCCCTTGGCAACATGGCCACTCGTCACCAACGAGACCTGCATCGGCAGCAATTGTTGATCACGTAACAGTTGCCGCACATGGCGCGGGCTTTCGCCCTCTTGTACGCCGCGTACCTCGCGGCCGTTGGCATCTAAAGCGGTGTATTCGAAAGCGGCCATGCGGATTGCGCCGTCAGTCTTCGCGCGTCACGCGCAACACTTCCTCGAGCGTCGTTTCACCCGAGAGCACCTTGCGACGACCATCGTCGCGGATCGACGGAGTCGCCAAGCGCGCATGACGCTCGAGTTCGCTCTCGGCCGCGCCATCGTGAATCAGTGTGCGCATCGCATCGTCGATCAGCACGAGTTCATAGATGCCGGTGCGGCCTTTGTAGCCTGCGCCGTCGCGAGCCGGTTTTTGCAATCTGACCGGTGGGGCGTCGGGCGTGATGTTCAGCACGCGACGTTCGACGTCCGAGGCTTCGTAAGTCTCGCAGTGGTCCGGATCGAGTGTGCGAACGAGCCGCTGTGCCACGATGCCGATGAGGCTCGAGGCGAGCAGGAAGGGTTCGATGCCCATATCGCGCAACCGGGTGATCGCACCGACGGCCGTATTCGTATGCAAGGTCGAAAGCACGAGATGACCGGTGAGCGAGGCTTGTACGGCGATCTGGGCCGTTTCGAGATCTCGAATTTCACCAACCATCACGATATCCGGGTCTTGTCGCAGGATCGCGCGAAGCCCACGCGCGAAACTCATGTCGACCTTCGTGTTGACTTGAGTCTGACCGACGCCGTCCAAGTAATACTCGATCGGATCTTCGACCGTCATGATGTTGCGCGTGGCGTCATTCAGGCGCGAGAGCGCAGCGTAGAGTGTGGTGGTCTTGCCCGAGCCCGTGGGGCCGGTGACGAGCAGGATGCCATTGGGCTTGTGAATCAGCGCATCGAGCAGCGGTGTGATCTCAGGATCCATGCCGAGGTGGTCTAGATCGAGTCGGCCAGCCTGCTTGTCGAGCAGGCGCAGCACCACACGTTCGCCATGGCCCGACGGAATCGTCGAGACGCGCACATCGACCGCGCGACCGGCCACCTTGAGGCTGATGCGGCCATCTTGCGGGAGTCGTTTCTCCGCGATGTCGAGTTTCGACATGACCTTGATACGCGAGACGACGGCTGCTGCCACAGCGCGTTTGGTTTGCAGGACCTCGCGCAGCACGCCGTCAACGCGCAATCGAACCACCAAGCGATTTTCGAAAGGTTCGATATGGATATCAGACGCGTTTTCTTTGATAGCTTGTGTCAGCAGCGCATTGATGAGGCGAATGATCGGCGCGTCATCTTCGCTATCGAGCAGATCGGATTGCTCGGGCAGATCCTGTGCGAGAAAGGCCAGATCGGTCGTGTCATCGAGACCGCCCGCCGCGGTGAGCGCATCGGTGCCGGCCTCGTAGGCGAGACGCAGCAGTGCATCGAACTCCTCGGCTGCGACCTTTTGAAGGTGTAGCGGCATGCCGAGGTGTCGGCGCGCCTCGGCAATGGCGGATGGGACGACATCCGGACGGATGACGACCTGTGCGAAATCACCGTCGATGCCCGTCAGCAGCAGCCCGTTACGTCGGGCGAAGGCGAGAGGCAGTATTGGGGTCACGGCGCGGGCGCAGCAGGCGTCGAGGTCGCGGCAGCTGGCGCTGCCGAATCTGCGGGCACGACGGGTTTCTCGGGCGCTGGCGGCAGCTCCGGCAGGATCGCGCGCGGTGTGCCGGGCAGCAGCGGCAGCACTTCCCGCTGCGGTCCGAGCTTGCGCTGTTGGTCGCGCATGTAGTTGTACTTTTGGTTGGTCTCGTAGGCGGCGTCGAGACCATCTCGCAGGATGCGCGGCTGGATAAAGACCATCAGGTTGGTCTTGGTCTTCTTCGCACTGCGTGACTTGAACGCTTCGCCAACCACCGGGATACGACCGAGAAAGGGCACGCGCTGCTCACCGCCGGTCTGTGAATCTTGGATCAGACCACCGAGCACCACGGTGCCACCGTCTTCGATCAGCACGTGCGTGCTGATCGTGCGCTTGTTAGTGACGAGATCGACTGCGCCTGAACTCGTTGCTGCGATGCTGGAGCTTTCTTGCTCGATCTTGAGCATCACCGAATCACCCTCGTTGATCTGTGGCGTGATCTTGAGGATGGTGCCGACTTCCTGACGCTGAATGGTCTGGAAAGGATTCAGGTTGTTGCCCGTGTTGCCGCCGGTGCTGGTGTACTGGCCGGTGACGAACGGAACCTCCTGCGCGACCTTGATCTCGGCCTCCTGGTTATCCATCGTCACGATCGAGGGGGTGGCGATGATGTTCGTCGTCGAATCGCCGCGCAGCGCGCGTAGTACGGCGGCAAAGTCCACGCCGCCGCCGCCGAGGCGACCGACGCCGACTGTCGTGCCACGCGGCACGCTCGTGAGCGTCGTGGGGTCCGTTGCGGCACGCGCGAGATCGACGATGCTCACGCCGCCCACCGGCTCGACGAAGGCGCCGACGGCATTGTCCGCACGACTACCATCGACGAGCCAGTTCACGCCGAGTTCAGCGGATTTGTCGGCCGAGACCTCCACGATGATGGCCTCGACGATGACTTGCGCTCGACGGATGTCGAGCTTGTCGATCACCGCCATCAAAGAGTTCATGGTCTTCGCGGGTGCCGTTATCACGAGCGCATTGGTCTCTGGCTCGGCCCAGATGATGGTGCTGCGATCGGCGCTGGCGGCGGTCGTGGAGCCGGCTGTCGTTGAACCAGCCGCCACACCCTGAACCTGCTCTTTGAGTTTCGTCGCGATCTTTTCGGCATCGGCGTAGCGAAGATAGCGCACGCGGGTATCACCACCGCTCGCGAGCGGCGTGTCGAGGTAAGCAATGAGAGTGCGCGCGCGTAGGCGCTGGGTTTTATCGCCCGCGAGCAAAATGCTGTTCGAGCGATCATCGGCGACGACGCGCAATGGGCTCATGCCACCTTCAGCCGAGGCTTGCGCAGGATTCAGCGCAGTCATCGTTCGAACGACCTCTGCCGCCGAGGCGTTCTGCATCGAAACGACTTCGATGTCGGCGTCGCTCGCCTGATCGATGCGTCGGATGATGCGCAACATGCGATTCACGTTGTTCGCGCGATCGGCGAGGATCAGCATGTTCGAGGACGGATAGGCTGCCAGATGCGCGTTCTGCGGCATGAGCGGACGGAGAATGGCGACTAACTGAGCGGCGCTCACGTTGGTCACCGAGACCACCTGCGTGACGATCTCATCCGAGGTGGCGCTCAAACGATCCGGCAGATCATTACCCGGCATGGTGCGCGAGTTGGCATCGGGAATGATCTTCAGTACATCGCCTGACGGTGCGGCGACGAAGCCATGCACCTGTAGCAGTGCGAGAAAGGCCTCGTAGAACGCATCGGGCGTCATCGGCGTCGAGGAGAGCATCGTCACCTGCGCGCGTACGCGCGGATCGACGATGATGTTACGACCGGTCGCAGCGGCCACCGCCTCGATCACTTGGGTGATATCGGCGTCTTTGAAGTTGGGCGTGATGCGCGCACCAGAGGCAGACTGCGCGGACGACGGAACGGCGGCGCCGAAGACGAGCAGGGCAGCCAGAAGAGTGGTGAGCAGCGAGCGTGATATCGGCATGAGATTTCCGTCAGGTCAGGCCAGTCAGTTTGCACCGGCCCCGGTGAGGCTGGCGAGATCGACCAGAATATTTTGGGTGCGCCCGGCGCGCTCTATCGTCAGCGACGCCTGTGGCACGCCCGAGAGGCTGCGCAGGAAGGCATCGCCGTTCGCTTGATCGGACAGCGGCGCATCGTTGATGGCGACAATCAAATCGCCAGCCTCGAGTCCAAGACGGGTGAACGCTCGTGCGTCAGCGCCCGGGTAGACGCGAATGCCTGGGCTTTGCCCACCGCGGATCACCGCTTGCCAGCGAATGACGTTGGCGAGACCCGTGTCGGTATTCAGCGCTTGTGGTGCAGCGCCGAGTGCTGGATTCGTCGCAGCAGGATCGAGGCTGCTGCCGGGCGTGAGTTGTCGCGGCAAATCGAGGCGTTCGAGGGTGCCGCCTCGATCGAGTATCACGTGATCGGCGTGTACCCCGCGCAGCACGATATTGCCAGGCAGCGTGCTGCCCACCCGATACACCTTCGCAGGGCTACCTGAGTCGGCAATGATGGCTTGGCCTGCAGCGGGATCGGTTTCGGCGATCACGCCGGCGAGGCTGAGGTGTGTGGCTGAGGTCGCTACGATGGGTTGATCTACGCTGCCGACTCGTCCGAACAGCGCGGCATTTTTCAACGATACCAAGAGAGTCGGCGTGCTGTCCGTCGCCGGCGCGGCCACGTTTGGCGCCGTAATGGGGGCCTCATGGCTACGGAAACCGGTCGTGACGAGGTAGGCAACCTGCAGCCCCAGCAGGGTGGCCAACAGGGCGGTCACGAGCGCAGGCAGATCGAGCCGAAGTCGCATGACCCGGATCATACCCGCCCGCCTCGCGCACCACACTTGAGTTCGGGGTACCCTGGCCCTATAACGGGTCCATGTCCGCCGAAGAGTCCCGTCCCGATCAAGAATCCTCCGTAGCCGAGGCCACACCCGAACTGAAGCAACCGCCGCTGTTCCGGGTGATTTTATTAAACGATGATTACACTCCGATGGAATTCGTGGTCGATGTGCTCGAGCGGTTCTTCGGAATGGGCCGCACCCAGGCCACTCAGGTGATGCTCGAGATCCACATGCGCGGCAAAGGGGTATGTGGCGTCTTTACCCATGAGATCGCCGAGACGAAGGTGGCGCTGGTTACGCGGTACTCCCGCGACCACCAGCACCCGCTGATGTGCACACTAGAGGAAGTCTGAACCGTGTTGTCCGCCGAACTTGAAAACTGCCTGAACAAGGCCTTCCAGCTGGCGCGCGATGGCCGTCACGAATTCCTCACCGTCGAGCACCTGCTCTCGTCGATCCTCGAGACGACGGCGGTGAAAGACGTGCTGCGTTCGTGTGGCGCCGATGTCGTCGTCCTCGCCAAGGATTTGCTTGATCACATCGAGCAGAGCACTCCACGTTTGCCCGAGGGTGACGATCGCGAGGTGCAGCCGACACTGGGCTTCCAGCGTGTGTTGCAGCGCGCCGTTTTCCACGTGCAGTCGAGTGGTCGCAAGGAAGTCGCGGTGACCAACGTGCTCGTCGCCATCTTCAGCGAAAAGCAGAGCCACGCCGTGTTCCTGCTCAGTCGCCAAGATGTGTCGCGCCTCGATGTGGTCAATTACATATCGCACGGCATGTCGAAGTCAGACGACGAGAAGGGGGATGCGAAGGAAGAGGCGCCGGCTGCCGCTGCGGCCGCCGCCGAGGGTGAGAGCGCGAGCGCACTGGAGAAGTACGCCAGCAACCTTAACAAGCTCGCCGAAGAGGGAAAGATCGACCCCTTGATTGGCCGCGAACTCGAGGTCGAGCGCACGATTGAGATTCTCTGCCGTCGCCGCAAGAACAATCCGCTCTACGTGGGTGAGGCGGGTGTCGGTAAAACGGCGATCGCCGAGGGTTTGGCGCGCCGCATCGTCGAAGGCCAGGTGCCCGAGGTGCTCAGCGGTTGCACCATCTACTCGCTCGATCTCGGTTCGTTGATCGCGGGCACGAAATACCGCGGTGACTTCGAAAAGCGTTTGAAATCTGTGCTTGCTGAACTCAAGAAGCAGCCGGGCGCCGTGCTCTTCATCGACGAAATCCACACCGTCATCGGTGCGGGCGCAGCCTCGGGCGGTGTGATGGATGCGTCGAATCTCATCAAGCCGGTGCTCAGCAACGGCGAGCTGCGCTGCATCGGTTCCACGACATATCAGGAATACCGCGGCATCTTCGAGAAAGATCATGCGCTCGCGCGTCGCTTCCAGAAGATCGACGTCGTCGAGCCTAGCGTGGCCGAGACGATCGAAATCCTGAAGGGTCTGCGTAGTCGTTTCGAAGAGCATCATCGAGTCAAATACACCGATGAAGCTTTGAAGGCTGCTGCCGAGCTCTCGGCTCGTCACATCAACGAGCGGCATCTGCCGGACAAGGCCATCGACGTGGTGGATGAAGCCGGCGCGCGCATGAGGGTGAAGGGCGTCACCGATCAGACGTCGACGGTGGACGTCGAGCAGATCGAGGAGGTTGTCGCGCGCGTTGCCCGAATTCCGCCGAAGACCGTCTCGAGCAACGACAAGGAAGTGCTGCGCAATCTCGAGCGCAATCTCAAGCTCGTGATTTATGGCCAGGACAAGGCCGTCGAAACTTTGACCGATGCGATCAAGATGTCGCGCTCGGGACTCGGTGATGAACGCAAGCCGGTGGGCAGTTTCCTGTTCGCGGGCCCGACCGGTGTCGGCAAGACCGAAGTCACGCGTCAGTTGGCGATCGCGCTCGGTATCGAGTTCATTCGCTTCGACATGTCCGAGTACATGGAGCGCCACACGGTATCGCGCTTGATCGGCGCGCCTCCGGGATATGTCGGATTCGATCAGGGCGGGCTACTCACCGAAGCGATCGCCAAGCATCCGCACGCCGTGCTCCTGCTCGATGAAATCGAGAAGGCGCACCCGGATGTGTTCAATCTGCTGTTGCAGGTCATGGATCACGGCACGCTCACCGACAACAACGGTCGTAAGGCGGATTTCCGTCACGTGATCATCGTGATGACGACGAACGCGGGCGCTGCCGACATGGCGCGTACGCCGATCGGGTTCATGCCAGGGGATAACACCACCGATGGTATGGAGGCGATCAAAAAGCTCTTCACGCCCGAGTTTCGCAATCGCCTCGACGCCATCATCCAGTTTGGCGGACTCGATGAGCGCACGATTGAGCGCGTGGTCGAGAAACTGCTGGTCGAGATCGAGACGCAACTCGAGGGTAAGCGGGTGTCGCTACAACTCGACGACGCAGCACGTCGCTGGATTGCCAAAACCGGTTACGACCCGAAGATGGGCGCACGACCCATGGCGCGAGTCATTCAGGAACACATCAAGCGACCGCTCGCCGAGGAACTGCTGTTCGGCAAGTTGGTCGAGGGCGGTTTGGTGCGCGTGTCGGTGAAGGCCGACGAGAGTGGACTGGATCTAGAGTGCGTGCCGGCGACGAGCGAGGAGCCGGTGACGGCTTGACGACGAGGGGCGTTTACCGACCGCGGTAGACGATGCGGCCCTTGGTCAAATCGTAAGGAGTGACTTCGACCGTCACGGTATCGCCCGTGAGGATGCGGATGTAGTTCTTGCGCATCTTGCCCGAGATGTGGGCCGTAACGACGTGACCGTTCTTCAATTTCACGCGAAAAGTGGTGTTCGGGAGAGTCTCGACGACTTCGCCGTCCATTTGAATCGCGTCTTCTTTCGACATCAGGTCACTGTCACTCTGCAAAAAAGAAGCGCGGATTCTGCCGCAAGGGGTCCCACGAATCAATGTAATTCGCTTCGGGTCAGCTACTGCGAGTCAGTTCGGTCAGTCGTTGCAAGAATTCCGCTCGGGGCAGAGGGCGGCTGCCGAGCGAGGCGAGATGGTGCGAGTGCATCTGGCAATCGATCAGTTCGATACCGCTCTCGGTGCTGCGTCGGACGAGGCTCGAGAGTGCCACTTTGGAGGCGTCGGGCTCGCGGCTGAACATCGATTCGCCGAAGAACACGCGACCGATTCGGATGCCATAGAGCCCACCAACCAGCTCTCCGGCGAGGCGCACCTCGACGCTGTGGGCGATGCCGCGTCGATGTAACTCCAGGTAGGCCTCACGCATCTCGGGGGTGATCCACGTGCCACCACCATCACGCGCGCGCGGCGCAGCGCAGGCATCGATGGTCGCCGCAAAGTCCTGATCTTCCGCCACTTCAAAGCCGGCGTTTCGCTCGCGCTTGGCGAGACTTCGAGTGCGACGAAACTCGTTGGGGAATAACACTTCGCGTGGATCGGGGCACCACCAGAGGATAGGTTGACCCGGGGAGTACCACGGGAACAAACCGCGTCGATAGGCTGCCACCAGTCGTTCGGGTCGAAGGTCGCCGCCCGCGGCGACGAGACCCGGTGGTTCGTCGAGGGCGTCTTCGGCAGCTGGGAAGGCCTCAGGATCACCACCAGGCTCGAGCCAGACGAGCCCGCGCCGCCGTTTCATGGGGCTAGGTCCTGCTTGTAGGGAACATGCTCGGCGATACCGGCGGCATATTGTTCGACGCCGATTTTCTCCCGGGCCAGATAGTCGGCGATCGCTGCGCGAAAGCGCGGCTCGACGATCCGATGAGCCGACCAGGTGAACGTGGGCGAAAAACCACGGCTGACCTTGTGCTCACCTTGCGTGCCGGGCTCGAAACGTCGCAGGCCACGTGCGATGCAGAACTCGATGCCCTGGTGATAGCACGTCTCAAAATGCAGGCTGTGATACTCCTCCGCCGATCCCCAGTAACGACCGTAAAGCGTGTCACTACCCACAAAGAAAACAGCGACCGCGACGATCTCTTTACCAACGCAGGCGAAGGTGAACTGCAGTGCTTCGCCCATCGTGGCTGCGATGTGACGGAAGGCCTCGAGATTCAGATAAGGCTCGTTACCGCGCTGCAGAAATGTGCGTCGGTGCAATTGCCAGGCGCGTTCGATTTCCTCGGGCGTGGCTTCGTGACCGAAGCGCCGCTCGAAGTGGATTCCCGTCTCGGCAACGCGACGTCGTTCGCGCCGCGCTTTCTTGCGCTTTTCGGCTGTGAAGGTGGCGAGGAAATCCTCGAAGTCGCGGTAGCCGCGGTTTTCCCAATGAAATTGGCAATCGCAACGTAACAGCCAATCCGGATCCGCGCGCAAGGTTGCAAGATCCGTCGCGTCCGGAAACAAGACGTGCGTTGTCTCGAGGTGCAGGGTATCGGCTGTCGCTGCAATCGTTTCGAGCAACGCCGTGGATGTCATGCTCGTCGGCAGACCTCGGCGATGCAGCAAGCGTGGCCCGGTCGCCGGTGTGAAAGGCGCGGCGATGAGCAGCTTCGGGTAATAGCGCAGACCGTGCCGCGCATAAGCCTGAGCCCATGCGAAATCGAAGACGAACTCGCCGTAGGAGTGATCTTTGAGCCAAGCCGGTGCGGCTGCGGCGATTCCGGCGTCATCCTCGAGCACGATGAAATGCGGGCGCCAGCCCGTCTCAAAGCCGATGCAGCCGCTTTCCTCGAGTGCCGTCAGGAACTCATGCCGCAAAAACGGGTAGCCGCGGTGATCGAGCGCATTCCATTCGGATGCGGGTAGATCACGGATGCGCTCGATGACACGACTGCGCATCGCGAGCGCCCCTTCAGTGCGAATCGAGATGCTCTAAGTAGCGGTCGGCGTCGAGCGCAGCCATGCAGCCGGAGCCCGCCGAGGTGATGGCCTGGCGATACACGTGATCGGCCACATCGCCCGCGGCGAAGACACCCGCAATGCTGGTCGCCGTCGCGTTGCCGGAGGTGCCGCTGTGCACCGAGAGGTAACCGTCTTTCATCGCCAACTGACCGGCGAAGATCTCGGTGTTCGGAGAGTGACCGATCGCGACGAAGACGCCGGTAACGGCAAGATCTTCCGCGACGCCGGCGGCAGCGCCGGCAGCTGACGTGCCGCGAACGCGCAGACCCGTCACACCGCTTTGGTCACCCAAAACTTCATCGACCTCGTGGTTCCAGATGATGCGAATCTTGCCTGCCTTTTCACGCTCGAAGAGCCGGTCTTGCATGATCTTCTCGGCGCGCAGTCGATCGCGGCGATGCACCAGCGTGACGTGTGCGGCGATGTTCGAGAGGTAGAGCGCCTCTTCGACGGCTGTGTTGCCGCCACCGATGACAGCCACGGACTGACCGCGGAAAAAGAAGCCATCGCAGGTGGCGCAAGCGGAGACACCGCGCCCCTTGAAAGACTCCTCCGAGGGGAGGCCGAGGTATTTCGCCGAGGCACCGGTCGCAATGATCAGGGCATCGCAGGTGTATTCGCCAAGGTCGCCGATCAGTCGGAACGGACGTTCGTCGAGCTTCGCGGTGTGGATGTGGTCGCCCACCATCTCCGTGCCAAATCGCAAGGCATGCGCTTTCATGCGCTCCATGAGAGCGGGACCGAGCAAGCCGTGGGCATCGCCCGGCCAATTGTCCACTTCGGTGGTCGTCATTAGCTGACCGCCTTCCTGAAGGCCCGCGATCAGCATGGGCGCACGATTGGCGCGGGCGGCATAGACGGCAGCCGAATAACCAGCGGGTCCGGAACCCAAAATGATCAATTTGCGATGTGTGCTCATGCGCGCATGTTAGGGGCAGTGCGAGCAGGATGCCACGTGCAAGTCGATTCCATTAGAATCCCAGACTCCAGACGCTGGTCCGCCACGGGATAAACCCATTGTCCGATACTGCTGCGAAGGGTGCAGAGCCCTCCCGTTTCACCGAACGCGTCAAGCGTAGTTTGCGCGAGGTCGTGATCATCCTGATGGGTGCGATCGCGCTCATGTTGTTGGCGGCGCTCGTGACCTACGATCCTGCGGATCCTGGTTTCTCGTTCACCGGCGAGGGCGCCGGGGACATCCACAACCTCATCGGTCTGCAGGGTGCTTGGCTCGCCGACACGTTGTTCTTCCTCTTTGGCGGTCCTGCGTTCCTGTTTCCGCTGATGCTGGGCGGCGCCTGTTGGATCATTTTCCGTAGTCGGGCGAGCGAGAGCGGCGATGAGGATGAGCCTGTCTCGCGTATCAACAGTTTCGTACGCGCGGGCGGCTTTGCCTTGTTGCTCGCGGCGTCTTGCGCTCTGGCAACGTTGCACTTTGCGCCCGGTGACTTGCGCCAGAGTGCAGGTGGTGTCGTCGGCAGCTTGGTCGGCGAGTGGATGCGCGGCAATTTCAACTTCGTCGGTGGCACGCTGTTGCTTCTCGCTTGCGCGATGGCGGGGTTTTCGCTGGCCTCCGGCATTTCGTGGTTGACCATCGTCGATCGCACCGGCGGGGGCTTCTGGGGCGCGATCGATTGGCTGCGTGCTCGTCGTCAGCAGCAGGCCGTAGTGGCCGAGGGCGAGGAGCGCAAGGCGGCTCGCAAGGAGAGTCTCGAGGTTCAGGTCAAGAAAGCGGCTAACAAGCCCAAACCGCGCATCGAAGCGCCGGCGCCGCAGCCTGAGAAAAGCGAGCGCATCGAGAAAGAGCGCCAAGTTCCAATGTTCACGGCAAAGGCGGGCGAGTTGCCGCCGCTGCAGCTGCTCGATGACCCGCCGGCGCGCGAGTCGACTTACTCGGCCGAGGCGCTCGAGGCTATGTCACGTCTCGTCGAGCTCAAGCTCAAAGATTTCGGCGTCGAAGTCGAAGTCGTCGCAGTGCAACCTGGTCCCGTGGTGACACGCTTCGAGTTGCGACCCGCGCCGGGTGTTAAGGCGAGCCAGATCAGTTCGCTCTCCAAGGATCTTGCGCGTGCGTTGTCGGCCATCAGTGTTCGCGTCGTCGAGGTCATTCCGGGTAAGTCGGTGATGGGTCTTGAGATTCCGAACGAGAAGCGCGAGATCGTCACCTTCGGCGAGATCGTGAAATCGAAGGCCTACGACGAGGTCAATTCGCCGCTGGCGCTGGCGCTGGGCAAAGATATCGGCGGCCTGCCGGTGGTGGCCGATCTGCAGCGCATGCCCCACTTGCTGGTAGCCGGTACGACGGGCTCAGGTAAGTCGGTGGCGGTGAATGCCATGATTCTCTCGATGCTCTACAAGAGCACCGCCGAAGATGTTCGTCTCATCATGATCGATCCGAAGATGCTCGAGCTTTCGGTCTATGAAGGCATCCCGCATCTGCTCGCGCCGGTCGTCACCGACATGAAGGAGGCGGCCAATGCGTTGCGTTGGTGTGTCGCCGAAATGGAGCGCCGTTATCAGCTGATGGCGGCCATGGGTGTTCGCAACATCTCCGGCTTCAATCGCAAGGTCAAAGACGCGATCGACGAGAAGAAGCCGATCAAGGATCCCGTCATCATGAAGCGGGCGGCGAACGATCCGTCGATCGATCAGTCGCAGATTCCGGATCTGGCGCCCTTGCCCTTCATCGTCGTGATCATCGATGAACTGGCCGATCTCATGATGATCGTCGGTAAGAAAGTCGAAGAGCTGATCGCACGTCTTGCGCAGAAGGCGCGTGCGTCGGGCATCCACTTGATCCTGGCGACGCAGCGGCCGTCGGTCGATGTCATTACCGGTCTCATCAAGGCCAACATTCCGTGCCGTATCGCGTTCCAAGTGTCGGCTAAGGTCGACTCGCGCACGATTCTCGATCAAAGTGGCGCGGAGTCGTTGCTCGGTCACGGCGACATGCTGTATCTGCCGGCAGGCACCTCGAACCCAACGCGCGTGCACGGCGCCTATGTGGCGGATGCTGAGGTTCATCGTGTGGTCGAAGCGCTACGTAAAGCGGGCGCCCCGGATTACATCGAAGAGGTGCTCTCCGGACCCAAGGGACCCATTCCCGGACTGCCGCCCGAAGAGGGCGAGGGCGGTGAGGGCGCTGATTCGGAGCAGGATGCGCTCTACGACGAAGCGGTCAAGATCGTTCTCACCGAGCGTAAGCCCTCTATTTCCTATGTGCAGCGTCGCTTGAAGATCGGCTACAACCGGGCCGCACGCTTGATCGAATCGATGGAGGCGGCAGGTCTCGTTGGTCCACTGCAATCGAATGGTGGTCGCGAGATTCTGGTGCCGGCGCCGTCGGGCGATTGAGTATGCAGCGCCGTTCTTTCTTGGCCGTCGTGACTGCCGCGCTGTTTGGCGTGTCGGCCGCGTACGCGCAGGCCGTCACGGCGCTCGATCGATATTTGGACGGACTCTCGAGCTGGCAGGCCGAGTTCGCGCAGACGGTCGTCGATTCGCGCGGCAAGCAGCGAGTCGCTGAGACCGGCCGCTTCATCGTTCGCAGACCGGGTCAGTTTCGTTGGGAGACAGGCACTGGTCCTGCGCAGACCATGGTGGCCGACGGTCGAAATCTTTGGTTTTATGACCGCGATCTCGAACAAGTCACCGTGAAGCCCGCGCGCAGTGCGTTGACGGTGACGCCGGCGATGTTGCTCGTCGGTGGCATCAACCTGCGTGATCATTTCGAGATTACCAATCTGCCGAAATCCATGGGACTGGAGTGGGTCGCCGTCAAACCGCGCGGCGCTGATGCTGAGTTTCGATCGGCGAGACTCGGCTTTGTCGGTAATGATCTGCGTCGCATGGAAATCGAAGACAAGCTCGGGCAGAAAACCGCCTTGGTATTTTCGAAGACCCAGCGTAACGCAACACTCGCTGCCGATACGTTTGTCTTCCAATCGCCGCCCGGCGCCGATCTGATCGGCACGCCGGTGCCTTAGATGGCCGTCTTACGTCCTTTGCGCTACGCCCGCTACTGGGTGTGGTTCGGTCTCGCGATGACGCTGATCGTGGTTTATCTCACCCTCGAGGCACCCTCGGGTCGTATCAGTCGAATCCCCCATCTCGACAAGGCGTATCACTTTGGCGCTTTCTTGGGGTTGACGCTCTGGTTTGCCGCGCTCGTCGAGCGGCGTGGTTACTGGACCGTATCGATTGCATTGTTTTTGCTAGGTGTCGGTATCGAGATCGGTCAGCACCTCATGGCGCTCGGTCGATCAGCGGAGCTGCTTGATGTCGTAGCGGATACGATCGGTATCGTGCTCGGTATCGTCCTGTCGTTGTTAATCCGCGACTCGTGGTTGCAGCGTGTCGAGCGATGGTTGAGCCCGACCTGAATCGACCGCTCGCCGATCGCATGCGACCGCGCTCGCTTGCGGAGTTCGTGGGTCAGGTGCAAGTGCTGGGCTCGGGCAAGCCGCTGCGCGCGGCACTCGAGAGCGGTCAGCCCCACTCTCTGATTCTGTGGGGTCCACCCGGGACCGGGAAGACCACACTCGCTCGATTGATCGCACAGAACGCAGATGCCGAGTTCATTGCACTTTCGGCAGTGATGGCGGGCGTCAAAGATGTCCGTGCCGCTGTCGAACAAGCGCAGCAGCACCGCGCCACGAAAGGGCGTCGTACGGTGCTCTTTCTCGATGAGGTACATCGCTTCAGCAAGTCGCAGCAGGATACGTTTCTGCCGTATCTCGAAGACGGCACGTTGATCTTCATCGGTGCGACCACCGAGAACCCGTCGTTCGAATTGGTGAGCGCATTGCTCTCGCGAGCGCGAGTCTATGTTTTGCGAGCTTTGCCGCCTGCCGAGCTCGAGATCTTGCTGCAACGGGCGCTGGTCGATCGAGAGCGCGGCCTTGGATCGCTCGACTTGTCGATCGATTCGGCTGCTTTGTCGGTGCTCGCGGCCGCTGCCGACGGTGATGCGCGGCGCGCACTCAACATGCTCGAGATCGCTGCTGACCTTGCGATCGATGGAAAGATCGACGAGCAGCAGGCTCGCGAAGTTGCCAGCGGCACTCGGCGACGCTTCGACAAGGGTGGCGAGCAGTTCTACGATCAGATCTCTGCGCTGCATAAAAGTGTGCGTGGCACTGATCCCGATGCCGCCTTGTATTGGTTCTGTCGCATGCTCGATGGTGGCTGCGATCCAGGTTATCTCGCGCGGCGCCTCGTGCGTATGGCGAGCGAAGATGTCGGTCTCGCTGATCCGCGCGCCTTGCAGATCACGCTGGAGGCTTGGGCCGCGCACGATCGTCTCGGTAGTCCCGAGGGTGATCTCGCTTTGGCTAACGCTGTGGTCTATCTCGCGTGTGCGCCCAAGAGCAACGCGGTGTACGTGGCCTACCAGGAAGCGGCGGCTGACGTGACGACGTTCGGCACGCTCGATGTGCCCCTGAAGCTGCGTAACGCTCCAACGCGTTTGATGAAAGAGCAGGGGTACGGCCAAGGCTACCGATATGCCCACAATGAGCCCGGTGCGTATGTGGCGGGTGAGCGCTACTTGCCCGATGAGATGCCCGATCGGCGTTACTACCGGCCCGTAGATCGGGGACTCGAGATCCGCATCGGCGAAGCCCTCGCGCGTCTGCGCTCCCGCTACAATAAAGACCGTTCATCCGGAGAGACCTGAAGTGCTCGATTCGAAACAGCTGCGTACCGATACCGAAGCCGTCGCGCGCAATCTCGCGAGGCGTGGTTTCGTGCTCGATCTCGAGGGGTTCCGTGCGCTCGAAGAACGCCGCAAGCAGGTGCAAATTGACGCCGATCGTTTGCGTGCCGAGCGCAATGCGAATGCCAAGGCCGTGGGCATGGCCAAGGGCAAGGGCGAGGATGCGAGCGAGTTGTTGAAGCGCGGTGAGTCGCTCACGCATGCGCTGGCTATCGCTGAGGCTGACCTCGAGCGTGTCCAGATCGAGGCAGACCAGTGGCTGATGGGCTTGCCCAACTTGCTACATGACTCGGTGCCCGACGGTCGTGATGAGAGCGCCAACGTGGAGTTGCGTCGCCACGGCGCGCCACGCCAGTTCGACTTTACGCCTGCCGATCACGTCGATGTGGGCGTGCGTCTTGGTGGTCTCGATTTCGAAGCAGCGGCGCGCATCTCGGGTGCTCGCTTCATGGTATTGCGCGGGCCGCTCGCGCGACTGCATCGCGCGCTCGCCCAGTTCATGCTCGATCTACACACGAGCGAGCACGGCTATCAGGAAATCTACGCTCCGTATCTCGTGTCGGCTGCAGCCCTCACCGGAACCGGTCAGTTGCCCAAGTTCGAGCAGGATCTTTTCAAGGTCGATGGTGAGCGGCCGTTTTATTTGATCCCGACTGCTGAAGTACCGGTCACCAATCTCGTGCGCGAGCAGATCCTGACGACTGAGCAGTTGCCGCTGCGTTTTGTCGCACACACGCCCTGTTTCCGTTCAGAGGCGGGCGCAGCGGGCAAGGACACGCGCGGCTTGATCCGGCAGCACCAGTTCGACAAGGTTGAGCTCGTACATGTCGTGAAGCCTGCAGATTCCTATGCGGCGCTGGAGCAACTCACCGCGCACGCAGAAGAAGTGTTGAAGCGCCTCGAGTTGCCGTATCGCGTGCTCGCGCTGTGCGCGGGGGACATAGGTTTCGGCAGCGCCAAGACGTATGACCTCGAGGTGTGGCTGCCGGGGCAGGGCAAGTATCGCGAGATCTCGAGCTGCAGCAATTGCGAAGCCTTCCAAGCGCGACGTATGCAGGCGCGCTGGCGCAACCCCGAGACCGGCAAACCGGAGCCGGTGCACACCTTGAATGGATCGGGTATTGCGGTCGGTCGCGCGATGGTCGCGATTCTAGAGAACTACCAGAATGCCGATGGTTCGGTCACCGTGCCTGTGGCGCTGCGCCCCTACATGGGAGGTCAAGAGCGCCTGCAAGCTGTAAACTAGACGTACGGAGAGGTGGCAGAGCGGTTGATTGCACCAGTCTTGAAAACTGGCGTCCCT